>Ga0209187_1000467_pt1 | contig 69216 bp, 65 predicted proteins | sample BantaG_FD_187430 | JGI IMG/M metagenome (GOLD analysis project Ga0209187, IMG submission 187430) | Marine algal microbial communities from Bantry Bay, Ireland - BantryBay_4 metaG (SPAdes) (version 2) | ecosystem: Host-associated > Algae > Red algae > Unclassified | place: Bantry Bay, Ireland...
TAGCTGTTGGGATACCAATGGAAATGGCTTAAACGACGGTGGTGAAGACACTAACGGCGATGGCTTATATAATGCAGCAGATTGCCAAGGTCCAACAGGAGCAACAGGAGCACAAGGCGTACCAGGAGCAACAGGCGCACAAGGTGTACCAGGACCAACGGGTCCAACAGGAGCAACAGGCTTAACAGGAGCAACAGGCGCACAAGGCGTACCAGGACCAACTGGAGCAACAGGCGCACAAGGTGTACCAGGACCAACGGGTCCAACAGGAGCAACAGGCTTAACAGGTCCAACTGGAGCAACAGGTGCACAAGGCGTACCAGGACCAACGGGTCCAACAGGAGCGACAGGCTTAACAGGTGCAACTGGCGCAACAGGTGCACAAGGCGTACCAGGACCAACTGGTCCATCAGGATCAAATGGTGTTAGCTGTTGGGATACCAATGGAAATGGCTTAAACGACGGTGGTGAAGACACTAACGGCGATGGCTTATATAATGCAGCAGATTGCCAAGGTCCAACAGGAGCAACAGGAGCACAAGGCGTACCAGGACCAACGGGTCCAACAGGCGCAACAGGCTTAACTGGAGCAACAGGCGCACAAGGTGTACCAGGACCAACGGGTCCAACAGGAGCAACAGGCTTAACTGGCGCAACAGGCGCACAAGGCGTACCAGGACCAACTGGCGCAACAGGCGCACAAGGTGTACCAGGACCAACGGGTCCAACAGGAGCAACAGGCTTAACAGGTCCAACTGGAGCAACAGGTGCACAAGGCGTACCAGGACCAACAGGAGCAACGGGTGCAACAGGCGCACAAGGTGTACCAGGAATGAATGGAACAAATGGCGCACAAGGCGTACCAGGACCAACTGGTCCATCAGGATCAAATGGTGTTAGCTGTTGGGATACCAATGGAAATGGCTTAAACGACGGTGGTGAAGACACTAACGGCGATGGCTTATATAATGCAGCAGATTGCCAAGGTCCAACAGGAGCAACAGGTGCTCAAGGTGTACCAGGGTCTATGGGAGCAACAGGTGCACAAGGTGTACCAGGACCAACAGGTGCTACAGGAGCACAAGGAATTCCAGGACCAGCAGGAACACAAGGTCCAGCAGGAGATACAGGTCCAGTAGGACCACAAGGTCTTCCAGGTCCAAATGGCTTAACTGGTGAAACAGGCGCACAAGGTGTACCAGGACCAACGGGTCCAACAGGAGCAACAGGCTTAACTGGAGCAACAGGCGCACAAGGCGTACCAGGACCAACGGGTCCAACAGGAGCAACAGGCTTAACAGGTCCAACTGGCGCAACAGGTGCACAAGGTGTACCAGGACCAACGGGTCCAATAGGAGCAACAGGCTTAACAGGTCCAACTGGAGCAACAGGTGCACAAGGCGTACCAGGACCAACGGGTCCAACAGGTGCACAAGGTGTGCCAGGACCATCAGGATCAAACGGCGTAAGCTGTTGGGATACTAATGGAAATGGTTTAAACGACGGTGGTGAAGACACTAACGGCGATGGTTTATACAACGCAGCTGACTGTCAAGGTCCAACAGGAGCAACAGGCGCACAAGGCGTACCAGGAGCAACAGGCGCACAAGGTGTACCAGGACCAACGGGTCCAACTGGAGCAACAGGCTTAACAGGTGCTACAGGAGCACAAGGCGTACCAGGACCAACGGGTCCAACTGGAGCAACAGGCTTAACTGGAGCAACAGGCTTAACTGGTGAAACAGGCGCACAAGGTGTACCAGGACCAACGGGTCCAACAGGAGCAACAGGCTTAACTGGAGCAACAGGCGTACCAGGACCAACGGGTCCAACAGGAGCAACAGGCTTAACAGGTCCAACTGGCGCAACAGGTGCACAAGGTGTACCAGGACCAACGGGTCCAATAGGAGCAACAGGCTTAACAGGTCCAACTGGAGCAACAGGTGCACAAGGCGTACCAGGACCAACGGGTCCAACAGGTGCACAAGGTGTGCCAGGACCATCAGGATCAAACGGCGTAAGCTGTTGGGATACTAATGGAAATGGTTTAAACGACGGTGGTGAAGACACTAACGGCGATGGTTTATACAACGCAGCTGACTGTCAAGGTCCAACAGGAGCAACAGGCGCACAAGGCGTACCAGGAGCAACAGGCGCACAAGGTGTACCAGGACCAACGGGTCCAACAGGAGCAACAGGCTTAACAGGTGCTACAGGAGCACAAGGCGTACCAGGACCAACGGGTCCAACTGGAGCAACAGGCTTAACAGGAGCAACAGGAGCACAAGGAATTCCAGGTCCAACTGGAGCAACTGGTGATGCAGGTCCAACAGGCTTAACTGGAGCAACAGGCTTAACTGGAGCAACAGGCGCACAAGGTGTACCAGGACCAACGGGTCCAACTGGAGCAACAGGCTTAACAGGAGCAACAGGAGCACAAGGAATTCCAGGTCCAACTGGAGCAACTGGTGATACAGGTCCAACAGGCTTAACAGGAGCAACAGGCGCACAAGGTGTACCAGGACCAACGGGTCCAACAGGAGCAACAGGCTTAACAGGTGCTACAGGAGCAACAGGTGCACAAGGCGTACCAGGACCAACGGGTCCAACAGGAGCAACAGGCTTAACAGGTGCAACAGGTGCAACAGGTGCACAAGGCGTACCAGGTCCAACAGGCTTAACAGGTGCTACAGGAGCAACAGGTGCACAAGGCGTACCAGGACCAACGGGTCCAACAGGAGCAACAGGTGCACAAGGTGTGCCAGGACCAACGGGTCCAACAGGCGCACAAGGCGTACCAGGACCAACGGGTCCAACTGGAGCTACAGGCTTAACAGGAGCAACAGGCGCACAAGGTGTACCAGGACCAACGGGTCCAACTGGAGCTACAGGAGCACAAGGCGTACCAGGTCCAACAGGTGCACAAGGTGTGCCAGGACCATCAGGATCAAACGGCGTAAGCTGTTGGGATACTAATGGAAATGGTTTAAACGATGGTGGCGAAGACACTAACGGCGATGGTTTATACAATGCAACTGACTGTCAAGGAGCAACAGGAGCACAAGGTGTACCAGGACCAACGGGTCCAACTGGAGCTACAGGCTTAACAGGAGCAACAGGCGCACAAGGTGTACCAGGACCAACGGGTCCAACTGGAGCTACAGGAGCACAAGGCGTACCAGGACCAACGGGTCCAACAGGTGCACAAGGTGTGCCAGGACCATCAGGATCAAACGGCGTAAGCTGTTGGGATACTAATGGAAATGGTTTAAACGATGGTGGTGAAGACACTAACGGCGATGGTTTATACAACGCAGCTGACTGTCAAGGAGCAACAGGCGCACAAGGCGTACCAGGACCAACGGGTCCAACAGGTGCTCAAGGTGTACCAGGAGCAACAGGTGCTCAAGGTGCTCAAGGAATTCCAGGTCCTTCAGGAGTTCAAGGTCCAGCAGGAGATACAGGTCCAGTAGGACCACAAGGTCTCCCAGGTCCAAATGGTTTAACAGGCGCACAAGGTGTACCAGGACCAACTGGAGCAACAGGCGCACAAGGCGCACAAGGCGTACCAGGACCAACGGGTCCAACAGGCGCACAAGGCGTACCAGGTCCATCAGGATCAAATGGTGGTAGCTGTTGGGATACCAATGGAAATGGTTTAAACGATGGTGGTGAAGACACTAACGGTGATGGTTTATACAATGCAGCAGATTGTCAAGGTCCAACAGGAGCAACAGGTGCACAAGGCATCCCAGGTCCAACAGGACCACAAGGTGAAACAGGATTAACTGGTGCACAAGGCGTTCCAGGACCAACTGGTGCAACAGGAGCGACAGGGTTAACTGGTGCAACAGGAGCAACAGGTGCACAAGGCGTACCAGGACCAACTGGTGCAACAGGAGCGACAGGGTTAACTGGTGCAACAGGTGCACAAGGCGTACCAGGACCAACGGGTCCAACAGGAGCAACAGGTTTAACTGGTCCAACAGGTGCACAAGGAATTCCAGGACCAACTGGAGCTACGGGAGCGACTGGTGATACAGGACCAACTGGTGCTACAGGAGCAACAGGTCCAACAGGAGCAACAGGTGCACAAGGAATTCCAGGACCAACTGGAGCTACGGGAGCAACAGGATTAACTGGTCCAACAGGAGCAACAGGCGCACAAGGAATTCCAGGACCAACTGGAGCTACGGGAGCGACTGGTGATACAGGACCAACTGGAGCAACAGGAGCAACAGGTTTAACTGGTCCAACAGGCGCAACAGGCGCACAAGGAATTCCAGGACCAACTGGAGCTACAGGACCAACTGGAGCAACAGGTGCTACAGGAGCAACAGGATTAACTGGTCCAACAGGCGCAACAGGCGCACAAGGAATTCCAGGACCAACTGGAGCTACGGGAGCGACTGGTGATACAGGACCAACTGGAGCAACAGGAGCAACAGGTTTAACTGGTCCAACAGGCGCAACAGGCGCACAAGGAATTCCAGGTCCAACTGGAGCTACAGGAGCAACTGGTGATACAGGACCAACTGGAGCAACAGGTGCAACAGGATTAACTGGTCCAACAGGAGCAACAGGCGCACAAGGAATTCCAGGACCAACTGGAGCTACGGGAGCGACTGGTGATACAGGACCAACAGGAGCAACAGGATTAACAGGAGCAACAGGTGCACAAGGAATTCCAGGTCCAACTGGAGCTACGGGAGCGACTGGTGATACAGGACCAACTGGAGCAACAGGAGCAACAGGAGCAACAGGATTAACTGGTCCAACAGGAGCAACAGGTGCACAAGGAATTCCAGGACCAACTGGAGCTACGGGAGCGACTGGTGATACAGGACCAACTGGAGCAACAGGAGCAACAGGAGCAACAGGAGCAACAGGTTTAACTGGAGCAACAGGTGCAACAGGTGCACAAGGAATTCCAGGACCAACTGGAGCTACAGGAGCAACTGGTGATACAGGACCAACTGGAGCAACAGGAGCAACAGGTGCACAAGGAATTCCAGGACCAACTGGAGCTACGGGAGCGACTGGTGATACAGGACCAACTGGAGCAACAGGTGCTACAGGAGCAACAGGTTTAACTGGAGCAACAGGTGCAACAGGTGCACAAGGAATTCCAGGTCCAACTGGAGCTACAGGAGCAACTGGTGATACAGGGCCAACTGGAGCAACAGGAGCAACAGGATTAACTGGTCCAACAGGAGCAACAGGCGCACAAGGAATTCCAGGACCAACTGGAGCTACGGGAGCGACTGGTGATACAGGACCAACTGGAGCAACAGGTGCTACAGGAGCAACAGGATTAACTGGTCCAACAGGAGCAACAGGTGCACAAGGAATTCCAGGACCAACTGGAGCTACGGGAGCGACTGGTGATACAGGACCAACTGGAGCAACAGGAGCAACAGGAGCAACAGGAGCAACAGGTTTAACTGGAGCAACAGGTGCAACAGGTGCACAAGGAATTCCAGGACCAACTGGAGCTACAGGAGCAACTGGTGATACAGGACCAACTGGAGCAACAGGAGCAACAGGTGCACAAGGAATTCCAGGACCAACTGGAGCTACGGGAGCGACTGGTGATACAGGACCAACTGGAGCAACAGGTGCTACAGGAGCAACAGGTTTAACTGGAGCAACAGGTGCAACAGGTGCACAAGGAATTCCAGGTCCAACTGGAGCTACAGGAGCAACTGGTGATACAGGGCCAACTGGAGCAACAGGAGCAACAGGATTAACTGGTCCAACAGGAGCAACAGGCGCACAAGGAATTCCAGGACCAACTGGAGCTACGGGAGCGACTGGTGATACAGGACCAACTGGAGCAACAGGTGCTACAGGAGCAACAGGTTTAACTGGAGCAACAGGTGCAACAGGTGCACAAGGAATTCCAGGACCAACTGGAGCTACGGGAGCGACTGGTGATACAGGACCAACTGGAGCAACAGGAGCAACAGGTTTAACTGGAGCAACAGGTGCACAAGGAATTCCAGGTCCAACTGGAGCTACGGGAGCGACTGGTGATACAGGACCAACTGGTGCTACAGGAGCAACAGGATTAACAGGTCCAACAGGAGCAACAGGTGCACAAGGAATTCCAGGACCAACTGGAGCTACGGGAGCGACTGGTGATACAGGACCAACTGGAGCAACAGGTGCTACAGGAGCAACAGGATTAACAGGTCCAACAGGAGCAACAGGTGCACAAGGAATTCCAGGACCAACTGGAGCTACGGGAGCGACTGGTGATACAGGTCCAACTGGAGCAACAGGTGCTACAGGAGCAACAGGATTAACTGGAGCAACAGGTGCACAAGGAATTCCAGGACCAACTGGAGCTACAGGAGCAACTGGTGATACAGGACCAACTGGAGCAACAGGTGCTACAGGAGCAACAGGTTTAACTGGAGCAACAGGAGCAACAGGAGCAACAGGTGCACAAGGAATTCCAGGTCCAACTGGAGCTACAGGAGCAACTGGTGATACAGGACCAACTGGAGCAACAGGTGCTACAGGAGCAACAGGATTAACTGGTCCAACAGGAGCAACAGGTGCACAAGGAATTCCAGGACCAACTGGAGCTACGGGAGCGACTGGTGATACAGGACCAACTGGAGCAACAGGATTAACAGGTCCAACAGGTGCACAAGGAATTCCAGGTCCAACTGGAGCTACGGGAGCGACTGGTGATACAGGACCAACTGGAGCAACAGGTGCTACAGGAGCAACAGGTTTAACTGGTCCAACAGGAGCAACAGGTGCACAAGGAATTCCAGGACCAACTGGAGCTACGGGAGCGACTGGTGATACAGGACCAACTGGAGCAACAGGATTAACAGGAGCAACAGGTGCACAAGGAATTCCAGGTCCAACTGGAGCTACGGGAGCGACTGGTGATACAGGACCAACTGGAGCAACAGGTGCTACAGGAGCAACAGGTTTAACAGGAGCTACTGGAGCAACAGGTGCACAAGGAATTCCAGGTCCAACTGGAGCTACAGGAGCAACTGGTGATACAGGACCAACTGGAGCAACAGGTGCACAAGGAATTCCAGGTCCAACTGGAGCTACGGGAGCAACAGGATTAACAGGAGCAACAGGAGCACAAGGAATTCCAGGTCCAACTGGAGCAACAGGTGCTACAGGATTAACTGGTCCAACAGGAGCAACAGGAGCACAAGGAATTCCAGGTCCAACTGGAGCAACAGGTGCTACAGGATTAACTGGTCCAACAGGAGCAACAGGTGCACAAGGAATTCCAGGTCCAACTGGAGCAACAGGTGCTACAGGATTAACTGGTCCAACAGGAGCAACAGGCGCACAAGGAATTCCAGGTCCAACTGGAGCAACAGGTGCTACAGGAGCAACAGGTTTAACTGGTCCAACAGGAGCAACAGGAGCACAAGGAATTCCAGGTCCAACTGGAGCTACAGGCGCAACTGGTGATACAGGACCAACAGGAGCAACAGGAGCTACAGGCGCAACAGGTTTAACTGGTCCAACAGGAGCAACAGGTGCACAAGGAATTCCAGGTCCAACTGGAGCTACTGGTGCAACAGGTGCACAAGGAATTCCAGGTCCAACAGGTGCTACAGGCGCACAAGGTGTACCAGGACCAACTGGCGCATCAGGAGCAAACGGCATTAGCTGTTGGGATACTAATGGAAATGGCTTAAACGACGGTGGTGAAGACACTAACGGCGATGGCTTATATAATGCAGCAGATTGTCAAGGAGCAACAGGTGCAACGGGTGCACAAGGAATTCCAGGACCAACTGGAGCAACAGGTGCACAAGGAATCCCAGGACCAACTGGAGCAACAGGTGCACAAGGAATCCCAGGTCCAGCAGGAACACAAGGTCCAGCAGGAGATACAGGTCCAGTAGGACCACAAGGTCTTCCAGGTCCAAATGGCTCTGTAGGTCCACAAGGTATCCCAGGTCCAACAGGAGCAACTGGTGCTACAGGTTTAACTGGAGCAACAGGTGCTACAGGTCCAGCAGGAGATACAGGTCCAGTAGGTCCACAAGGTTCTACAGGTCCTATGGGTAATCCAGGTCCACAAGGAATTCCAGGTCCAACAGGAGCAACTGGTGCTACAGGTTTAACTGGAGCAACAGGTGCTACAGGTCCAGCAGGAGATACAGGTCCAGTAGGTCCACAAGGTTCTACAGGTCCTATGGGTAATCCAGGTCCACAAGGAATTCCAGGTCCAACAGGAGCAACTGGTGCTACAGGTTTAACTGGAGCAACAGGTGCTACAGGTCCAGCAGGAGATACAGGTCCAGTAGGTCCACAAGGTTCTACAGGTCCTATGGGTAATCCAGGTCCACAAGGAATTCCAGGTCCAACAGGAGCAACAGGTGCTACAGGTGCTACAGGTTTAACTGGAGCAACAGGTGCAACAGGTGCTACAGGTCCAGCAGGAGATACAGGTCCAGTAGGTCCACAAGGTTCTACAGGTCCTATGGGTAATCCAGGTCCACAAGGTATTCCAGGTCCAACAGGAGCAACAGGTGCTACAGGCTTAACAGGAGCAACAGGTGCTACAGGCTTAACAGGAGCTACAGGTGCTACAGGTCCAGCAGGAGATACAGGTCCAGTAGGTCCTCAAGGTTCTACAGGTCCTATGGGTAATCCAGGTCCACAAGGAATTCCAGGTCCGACAGGAGCAACAGGTGCTACAGGCTTAACTGGAGCAACAGGTGCTACAGGCTTAACAGGAGCTACAGGTCCAGCAGGAGATACAGGTCCAGTAGGTCCTCAAGGTTCTACAGGTCCTATGGGTAATCCAGGTCCACAAGGTATTCCAGGTCCAACAGGAGCTAATGGTGCAAGTGGTGCTAACGGATTTAATTGTTGGGATATCAATATGAACGGAGTTAATGATATTATTGAAGACTTCAACGGTGACGGTGTATTTGATGCAAGAGATTGCCAAGGTGCAGACGGCGCTCCAGGTCCTCAAGGTACTCCAGGTGCTCAAGGTCCTACGGGTCCTAAAGGTAACCAAGGTGATACAGGTCCTATCGGTCCTCAAGGTTTAACAGGTCCAACGGGTCCTAAAGGTCCTAAAGGATCTGATGGTAACACTGGTCCAGTAGGTCCTCAAGGTCCTTCAGGATCAAACGGATTTAACTGTTGGGATTTAGATATGGATGGTATTAACGATCCTTTGGAAGATACTAACGGTGACGGTCAATTTACAACTGGTGACTGTGGTTGCGAGTGTAATATGATGGGTCTTAAGCCAGAACAAACTATCATTGTTCTTCCACCTTCAGCTGATATCGATGCAGCTTGTGATGATGTATTAAGCGTTCCTAATAACTCTAATTCAATTGAAGAATTGAAAAAAGCTTTAGGATTAGTTAATGCAAACATCCAAGACTTCGGTTCTGTTACTACTGATACTCAAGAAATTTTTGTTGAATTCTCTAAAGAATTCGCTCAATCAATTTCTGCGAACAAACTTCCTGTAATCACAGTTACAACTAATCAAATTAGTGTTACTGCTGTTGTTACAGAGAAATCTGTTAATGGATTTACTGTTGTTATTAAATCTAATTCTAAAGAAGCTATTTCTTTTGATTGGATAGCAATTGCTAAACAACAATAGTATTTTTCTAATAGAGAAATAAATTAACTAAGGCAGCTAGGATTTTTCCTAGCTGCCTTTTTTCATTTCGAACGGAATATATCATCTCCGATCAAGTTCTCTCCCCGCTGTCCGCTGCAATGCATAGAATGAATGGGAACTGGTTTTGATCTTTTATGGAGACGTGCATGCAAAGTCTGTACAAGTTGCTTCGTAGCAAATTATTCCCCAATCATCTGTTCCAATTCCTTCTATACATTTCCACTCGCATCGGGCGTAGTTTCGCATATCTAGCTACTTTGTCGCTATTTTATCCTCCGCACTTCCTTTTCGCATTAGCTTTTACCAATAGCTAACACAATGACCGAGTTATGCCTATCAAGCATCCACATAGCCACGTCAAAGCTCAACACTAATAGCTCAAAGGCTTCCAAAAATACTTTCTAAGCTGTTATACAATAAAAAACAAGGGAGTGACAACTGCAAGATAGGAATGGAGCCGATGCAGGAGGCTGTGTTGAGACTTAGACTAATTGTACTAATTAAGAATAACCTTTTGCCTCAACATCGAAGTGAACGTGGAGTCGAATCGTCGAACCGCATGGATAGCATGACTCGATAGGGGCACGCACAAAAAAATAAAGAAAAATTAATAAAAACCTACAAAAAATATAATAATAGAAAAAAAGCTATATCTTTGCACAACTTTTTAAGTAAATAAATATTTAATGGGAGTTTAAAGAATTACATCAAATTCTTTATGTGTTAAAAGTCCACAGCTTCCCTCTTAAAATCTAGAAAACCTTGGGGTTCTCCACTGGTTTTAAGAGGGCATATTGAGACAAACAAACGATCTCCTGATGAAAACAAAACAATATGCCTACAATTCAGCAGCTTGTTAGAAATGGAAGAAAGGTTATTATAACACCTTCAAAATCGAAAGCACTAGAGTCATGCCCTCAAAAAAGAGGCGTATGTACGAGAGTTTATACAACTACACCTAAGAAACCAAACTCAGCTTTGAGAAAGGTTGCTAAGGTTAGATTGACAAATGGTAGAGAAGTAATTGCTTATATACCTGGAGAAGGACATAATCTTCAAGAGCACTCTATTGTACTAATAAGAGGTGGTAGGATTAAAGATCTTCCAGGTGTGAGATATCATATTGTGAGAGGTGCTTTAGATACAGCTGGAGTTTCAGATCGTAAAAAGAGTAGATCTAAGTACGGTGCTAAAAGACCTAAAAAATAATCAATACAATAAAAGAACATGAGAAAGGCAAGAGCTAAAAAAAGATATTTGGCACCAGATCCAAAATTCAATGATCCGTTAGTAACAAGATTTGTTAATAACATGATGTACAGCGGGAAAAAAAGTTTGTCGTTTAAAATCTTTTATGATGCCATTGAAAAAGTGACTGAGATGGCAAATGAAGATGGTTACCAACTTTGGAAAAAAGGATTGGGCAATGTAATGCCAGAAGTTGAAGTTAGATCAAGAAGAATTGGTGGTGCAACTTTCCAAATTCCTACTGAGATTAGAAGTGATAGAAAAGTTTCTATGGGGATTAAATGGTTGATTTTATATGCTAAGAAGAGAAATGGGAAGTCGATGAGTGAAAAATTGGCATCAGAGATTGTATCAGCTTCAAGAAAAGAGGGCGCAGCAGTTAAGAAAAAAGAAGATACACACAGAATGGCCGAAGCAAATAAGGCATTCTCACATTTTAGAGTATAATAACAAAGAAAAGCAATAAGAACCTAGTCAAGGCTTCTATTAAAAAGAAAAAAAATGGCAAGAGATTTAAATTTTACCAGGAATATAGGGATTGCAGCACATATTGATGCTGGAAAAACGACAACAACCGAAAGAGTTTTATACTATACTGGTATTACTCACAAAATCGGTGAAGTTCACGATGGTGGTGCAACAATGGATTGGATGGAGCAAGAGCAAGAGCGTGGTATCACGATCACATCTGCTGCTACCAAAACTGAATGGTTGTGGAGAGATACACCATATCATATTAACATCATTGATACTCCTGGTCACGTTGATTTCACCGTTGAGGTTGAACGTTCACTTCGTGTTTTAGATGGTGTTGTTGCATTGTTTTGTGCAGTATCTGGGGTTGAGCCTCAATCTGAAACAGTTTGGAGACAAGCAAATAGATATAAGGTTCCTAGATTAGGGTTTGTTAATAAAATGGATCGTTCTGGTGCAGACTTTCTTGAGGTTGTTAAACAAGTTAGAGAAATGTTGGGTGCTAATCCAGTGCCTCTTCAATTGCCAATCGGTGCGGAAGATGATTTCAAAGGTATCGTAGATTTGATTACCAATAAAGGAATGATTTGGGATGAAGAATCTAATGGAATGAAGTGGGAGGTTATTGATGTTCCTGCTGATATGAAAGAGGAAGTTGATGAGTATAGAGCTAAATTAGTAGAAGCGGTTGCAGAATACGATGATTCAATCTTAGAAAAATTCTTTGACGATCCAGATTCTATCTCTGAGGCTGAATTGATGGAAGCTATTAGAAAAGCAACGATTGATATGTCTATCATTCCAATGATGTGTGGATCAGCATTTAAAAACAAAGGTGTACAAAATTTGTTAGATGCTGTTTGTACTTACTTGCCATCTCCATTGGATATTGAAGCAATAGAGGGAGTAAATCCAGATACAGAAAAGCCAGAGCTTAGAAAACCATCAGTAGATGAACCATTTGCAGCATTGGCATTTAAAATTGCTACAGATCCATATGTTGGTCGTTTAGCATTCTTTAGAGTTTATTCTGGTAGTTTAGAAGCTGGATCTTATGTTTTAAATAATAGATCAGGTAAAAAAGAGCGTATCTCAAGAATTTATCAAATGCACGCTAATAAACAAAATCCAATTGATTTAATTGAGGCGGGTGATATTGGTGCAGCTGTTGGATTTAAGAGTATTAAAACAGGAGATACTTTAACAGACCTAAAGAACCCTATTGTTCTTGAAAGTATGGATTTCCCAGATCCAGTTATCTCGATGGCTATTGAGCCTAAAACACAAAAAGATCTTGATAAATTAGGAATGTCTTTAGCTAAATTAGCAGAAGAAGATCCTACATTTAAAGTTGCTTTTGATGAAAATACTGGTCAGACTGTAATCAGTGGAATGGGAGAGTTACACTTAGAAATTCTTTGTGATAGGTTAAAAAGAGAATTTAAAGTGGAAACAAACCAAGGTGCTCCACAAGTGAACTATAAAGAGGCTATTACTAAACAAGTAGAGCACAGAGAAATATATAAAAAACAATCAGGTGGTCGTGGTAAGTTTGCGGACATTATATTTGAAATGTCTAAAGCTGATCCTAACCCTGAAACAGGAGAAGTTGAAGAAGGTCTTCAATTTATCAATGATGTGGTTGGTGGATCTATTCCAAGAGAGTTTATCCCATCTGTACAGAAAGGATTTAAAGAGGCAATGAAAGCAGGTGTTTTAGCTGGATATGAAGTTCCATCTATGAAGATCAGATTGTATGATGGTAGTTTCCACGCTGTGGATTCGGATGCTGTAGCTTTTGAACTTTGTGCTAAAATGGCATACAGACATGCTGCACCAAAAGCTGGAGCTGTTTTGATGGAGCCTATCATGAAATTGGAAGTAATAACACCAGAAGAAAATACAGGTGATGTTGTTGGTGATTTGAACAGAAGAAGAGGTTTGGTTGAAGGAATGGATATCAAAGCAGGCGCTCAAGTTATTAAAGCAAAAGTGCCTCTTTCTGAAATGTTTGGTTATGTAACTACATTAAGAACAATTACATCTGGTAGAGCAACTTCTACAATGGAGTTTTCTCATTATGATAAAGCACCATCTGGAATTGCAGAAGAAGTAATTGCTAAAGCTAACGGCAAAGTAAACGTATAATTATGGCACAGAAAATTAGAATAAAACTGAAATCTTACGATCATAACTTGGTAGATAAATCTGCTGAAAAGATCGTGAAAACGGTGAAAACTACGGGTGCTGTTGTATCGGGTCCGATACCACTTCCTACTCATAAAAGAGTGTTTACTGTTCTAAAATCGCCTCACGTAAATAAAAAATCGAGAGAGCAATTTCAGTTGTGTACTTATAAAAGATTATTGGACATTTATAGTTCTACATCTAAAACGATTGACTCTTTAATGAAATTAGAGTTGCCAAGCGGTGTTGATGTTGAAATAAAAGTTTAGAAAATGACAGGACTATTAGGTAAAAAGCTGGGAATGACCAGTATATATACAGATATTGGTGAAAGTGTTGCTTGTACAATCATCGAGGCGGGACCTTGTTATGTAACTGAAGTGAAGACAGAAGATGTCAACGGTTACGATGCTGTTCAATTAGCTTTTGGTGAGCGCAAGGAGAAAAACATAAGCAAAGGGCTTATGGGACACTTAAACAAATCTGGTGTAGGTGCTAAGGCGAAAATCAAAGAATTTAGAAACTTTGAGGAAACAGCCGAATTAGGAGCTACCATTGATGCTAGCATATTTGCAGAAGGAGATATGGTGAATGTTGTAGGACATGCTAAAGGAAAAGGTTTCCAGGGGGTTGTCAAGAGACACGGATTTGGTGGTGTTGGACAAGCAACTCACGGTCAACACAACAGATTACGTGCTCCAGGATCAATAGGTGCGGCTTCTTACCCAGCGAGGGTATTCAAAGGAATGCGAATGGGAGGAAGAACAGGTAATAACAAAGTTAAAGTTAAAAACCTTAAAGTACTTAAAGTATTTAAAGACAAGAACATTATCCTTGTTAGCGGAGCTATTCCGGGTTCAAAAGGATCTATAATTATCATAGAAAAATAAGAAGATGAAACTTGATGTATATAGCATAAACGGTAATACAACTGGAAAACAAGTTGATTTGGACGACAGCATCTATGGTGTTGAAGCCAATGATCACTGTGTGTATCTAGCTGTAAAACAATACCTAGCTAACCAAAGACAAGGAACTCATAAGACTAAGGAGAGAAACGAAATTGTTGGTTCACGTAAAAAACTGAAAAAGCAAAAAGGTACAGGTACTGCTCGTTTTGGGGATATTAAGAATCCTATCTTTAGAGGTGGTGGAAGAATATTCGGTCCTAAACCAAGAGACTACAGTTTTAAGCTAAACAAGAAAGTTAAGAAAATTGCTCGTAATTCAGCATTATCTTACAAAGCGAAAGCAGAGGGTATCGTTGTTTTAGAGGATTTTACTTTTGACGCTCCAAAAACAAAAAGCTTCATTGAGATTCTTAAGAGTTTGAATTTGGACGGAAAGAAAACGCTACTTGTGTTAAATGACTTAGACCAAAATGTTGCAATGTCTGCTAGAAATATCAAATCAACTAAAGTTGTAAATTCAGCATCGTTGAATACTTATGATATTATGAATGCAAACACGGTATTGATTTCTGAAAAAGCTGTAGAAGCAATTGTATAAAAGTCTAAATAAAGAATAAAATGGTAAAGACAGTTTTAATAAAACCAGTTATTAGCGAGAAGGCTGATGCAATGGCAGAAAGTTCAAACAGATATACTTTCTATGTTCATACGGATTCAAACAAGATTGAGATTAAGAAAGCAGTTGAGGCGATGTTTGCTGTAAATGTGAAAGCTGTGAACACTAGCATTCTTCCTCGTAAATTCAAATCTCGTTTTACAAAAGCGGGAGCATTGACTGGAACTACAGCTTTGAAGAAAAAAGCGATTATTACCCTTGCAGAAGGTGAAGAAATCGACTTTTACGACAATATTTAGAAATATATTTATTAATTAATATGGTTCTTCGGTAACCGATAACTATCGACAATGGCATTAAAAAAATATAAACCGACAACTCCAGGTACCCGATTTAGAGTAAGTGTTGATTACTCTGATTTGAGTAAAGTGAAGCCTGAAAAGAGCTTATTGGCACCTATCCACAAAAAAGCGGGTAGAAACAGTCAGGGTAGAACAACAGTTCGTAACCGTGGTGGTGGACATAAGAGAAGATATAGAATCATGGATTTTAAACGTGAGAAGCATGGTATGCCAGCAACGGTGTTGAGTGTGGAATACGATCCAAATCGTTCTGCTTTTATCTCTTTGTTGAAATACGAAGATGGGGAAAAAAGATACATTATCGCTCCTGAAGGAATTAAAGAAGGAGATGTTGTAATTTCAGGTAAAGGAGTTCCACCAGACTTGGGAAATACACTTTTTATTGGTGAAATTCCTTTGGGTACAACAATTCACAATATAGAATTGCAACCTGGAAGAGGTGGATGCATGGCGAGAAGCGCAGGAACATATGGTCAGTTGGCGAATAAGGATGGTAAGTATGCCATTATCAAATTGCCTTCAGGTGAAACAAGAATGGTTTTATTAACTTGTATGGCAACAATTGGCTCTGTTTCTAATTCTGATTACAACTTGAAAGTAATAGCGAAAGCAGGTCGTTCAAGATGGTTAGGTAAAAGACCAAGAGTAAGAGGTGTTGCAATGAATCCAGTAGATCACCCGATGGGTGGTGGTGAAGGTAAATCTTCAGGTGGTCAACCAAGATCAAGAACAGGTTTATATTCAAAAGGTAAGAAGACACGTAATCCAAACAAACCTTCTTCAAGATTAATTATTGGTAAGAAAAAAAGTAGGAAATAATGGCTAGATCATTGAAAAAAGGACCCTACGTAAGTTGGAAGTTACAAAGAAAGGTAGATCGCTTAAATGATGGCGGTAAAAAGAAAGTTATTAAAACTTGGTCTAGAGCTTCTATGATCACACCAGACTTTGTAGGATTTACAGTTGCCGTTCATAATGGTAATAAGTTTATCCCTGTTTATGTAACAGAAAACATGGTAGGTCATAAGTTTGGAGAGTTTTCTCCAACAAGGAATTTCAAAGGGCACTCATCTAAAAAATTAAAGTAATGGAAGCCGTTGCACGATTGAGAAATAATAAATTTTCACCTCGCAAAATGCGTATGGTTGTTGATTTGGTAAGGGGAAAAAAAGTAGAAGAAGCACTTAATGTGCTTAAATTCACTAAAAAACATCCCTCTAAAGATGTTGAAAAGTTAATTCTTTCAGCTATCGCCAATTGGGAAGCCAAAAATGAAGGTGAATCTGCGGAAGATTCGGGTCTGATTGTTAAAACAATTATGGTGGATCAAGGAAGAGTACTGAAACGTTTTCGTCCAGCTCCTTTCGGAAGACCTCATAAAATTCGCAAACGTACAAACCATGTTACCATTGTGGTTGATAGTACGATTGAAGGAGCAGTTAAAAGTACAACTGAGCCTGAATCTGAAAATGAATCTGAAAATTAATAAAAGCCTATAGGCACATAATTAATATGGGACAAAAAACAAATCCAATAGGTAATAGATTAGGGATCGTCAGAGGATGGGATTCTAATTGGTACGGAAGTTCAAAAGATTTTGCTGATAAATTAGTAGAAGACGAACAAATCAGAGACTATCTTCGCGCTCGTATCAACAAAGGTGGTATTTCAAGAATTGTTATTGAAAGAACACTCAAAAGAATTACGGTTACAATTCATACTTCACGTCCAGGAATCATCATTGGAAAAGGTGGTGGAGAAGTTGATAGAATTAGAGAAGAGCTTAAAAAACTTACCAGTACAGAAGTTCAAATAAACATTGTTGAAATTCGTCGTCCAGAGTTAGACGCTTATATAGTTGCTGAAAATGTTGGAAAACAATTAGTAGCACGTGTCAACTTTCGTAGAGCAAGTAAAATGGCGATAGCATCAACAATGAGAATGGGTGCTGAAGGAATAAAAATTAGACTTTCTGGTCGTTTGAATGGTGCTGAGATGGCACGTTCAGAGGAATTCAAAGAAGGAAGAACACCTCTTCATACATTCCGTGCTGATATTGATTATGCATTGTATGAAGCCAAAACGATTTACGGTATCATTGGTGTGAAAGTTTGGTTGTGTAAAGGAGAGATTTTTGGAAAGCCAGATTTATCTCCAGCTAAACCAAAGAAGCAAGAAAGAAGACGTGGTGGTGGAAATAATAGAGGTGGAAACAGAGGCGGCGGAAACCGTGGTGGTAATAGATCATAATAATAGCAAAACAAACAGAAAATGTTACAGCCGAAAAGGACGAAATATAGAAAAACCCAGAAAGGGAAAATCAAGGGTAATGCCAATAGAGGCTCGACCATTGCTTTTGGCTCTTTTGGATTAAAAGCTTTAGATGAAGGATTTATTTCTTCTAAAACAATTGAGGCAGCGCGTGTGGCTATGACCCGTTATATGAAAAGGGAAGGAAAAGTTTGGATCAGAATTTTTCCAGACAAACCACTAACCAAAAAACCTGCTGAAGTTCGTATGGGTAAAGGTAAGGGTGCTCCAGATAGATGGGTTGCTGTTATCAAACCAGGAAGAATTCTTTTTGAAGCGGAAGGTGTGCCTAGAGAAGTTGCTGAGGAGGCAATGAGATTGGCGGCCCAAAAGCTTCCTATGAAAGCTAGATTTATTGTTAGACCTGATTTTGCAGAGTAAAATAGAAAAAGATTTATAAAAATGGCAGATAATAAATATACAACAGAAGAATTAGAGAATTTATCTGAAACGGAATTGCAAGAGCGTTTGGATGATGATAAAAAACATCTAGGTAAACTTCGATTTAACCATTCTATTTCATTGGTTGAAAATCCTGGACAACTTAAAGCTGTAAAAAGGGATATTGCCCGTTTGAAAACTGAAATACGTGCCAGACAAATTGGCCATAAATAATAATTCACGATGGAAGAATTAAAACAAGAAAGAACCCGAAGAAAAACCATTACTGGAGTCGTAGCATCTAACAAAATGGATAAGACTGTCACAGTAACTGTCGAAAGAAAAGTGCAGCATCCTATGTATGGGAAGTTCATTAAGAAATCGAAAAAGTATGTGGCTCATGATGATAAAAATGAGTGCAACGAAGGGGACACGGTAAAAATAATGGAAACAAGACCATTAAGTAAAAGAAAAAGATGGCGTCTAGTAGAAATTCTAGAACGTGCTAAATAATTCATTTTGTTTATATATAACAAAATTATTTTAAGATGATTCAACAAGAAACCAGACTCAGAGTAGCAGATAATAGCGGCGCAAAAGAAGTTTTGTGTATTAAGGTACTTGGCGGTAGTAAAAGACGCTATGCATCAGTAGGTGACAAGATTATTGTGACTGTTAAAGATGCAATGCCAAGTGGCGGAGTCAAAAAAGGAATTGTTTCTCCTGCTGTTGTAGTGAGAACGAAAAAACAAGTAAGACGCAAAGACGGATCATACATTCGTTTTGATGACAACGCTGTTGTTTTACTTAATGCTGCTGATGAGCCAAGAGGTACTCGTATCTTTGGTCCTGTTGCCAGAGAGCTTCGTGAAAAAGAATACATGAAAATTGTTTCACTTGCTCCTGAAGTATTATAATTGAATTTCAAGCTTGAGAAAAATGAAAGATAAAAAGAAAAATATCAAGTTTCACATCAAGAAAGGCGATACCGTGAAAATTTTAAGCGGAAACGACAAAGGGGATACTGGAACAGTACTTTCTGTTGATAGACGCAAGTATCGTGCAATCGTTGAAGGTGAAAACATGATTAAAAAGCACACTAAACCTAATTCTGAATTTCCTGATGGAGGGATTGTTGATAAAGAAGCTTCTATACACATCTCTAATTTGATGTATGTGGATTCGGCTGGAACACCATCTAGAATTGGTAGAAAAGTTGTAGACAATAAAATTGTGCGTTATTCTAAAAAAACTGGAGATATAATCGAATAATAATGGACAAGATAAAATTAAGACTAAAAGATAAATACGAAGAAGAGATTGTTAAGTCCTTGATGGAGCAATTTCAGTATAAGTCTGTTATGCAGGCTCCTAGATTATTGAAAATCTGTTTGAATCAGGGTTTAGGTGTTGCAACACAAGATAAAAAACTTGTTGATGTAGCAATCAATGAAATGACAATTATTACTGGGCAAAAGGCTGTATCTACAGTTGCTAAGAAATCAGTCTCTAACTTTAAGTTGAGAGAAGGAATGCCAATTGGATGTAGAGTGACATTGCGTAAAGAGAGAATGTGGGAATTTATAGACAGATTGGTTTCTGTTTCTTTGCCACGTGTACGTGATTTTAGAGGAGTTAATGATAAGAGTTTCGATGGTCGTGGTAACTATACAATGGGTATTACAGAGCAAATCATTTTCCCTGAGATCAATCTTGATAAGATCAATCGTATTTCTGGTATGGATATTACTTTCGTTACAAGTGCAAAAACAGATGCTGAAGCATTCGCACTTTTGAAAGCTTTAGGTATGCCATTTAAAAATCAAAATAAACCATCTTAATCATGGCTAGAGAAGCAGTAAAAGCAAGAGAAGTAAAAAGAAGAAAGCTTGTCGCGAGATACGCCGCGAAAAGAGCTAAATATAAAGCTGAAGGTAACTACGAAGCATTGGATAAAATTCCTAAAAACGCTTCACCTGTTAGATTACACAATAGATGTAGGCTTACAGGGCGTCCTAAGGGTTATGTACGCTTTTTTGGTATATCAAGAGTGAAATTAAGAGAATTAGCCTTAAATGGTAAAATTCCAGGATTAACTAAAGCAAGTTGGTAAAAAAATAGTAATATGTCAGCAATTACAGATACAGTAGCAGATTATTTAACACGAATTCGTAATGGCGTTATGGCCAAACATCGAATTGTAGAGATTCCAGCATCAAATCTTAAAAAGAGAATGACGGAAATTCTATACGAGCAAGGATATATTTTTAGATATAAATTTGAAGACACTCCAAATCATCAAGGAGTTATCAAAATTGCATTGAAATATGACCCTGCAACAAAGGAATCTGCAATCACAAAATTAACCCGTTATAGCAAACCTGGACTTCGTAAATATTCTGGTTCATCAGAAATTCCAAGGGTTATAAACGGATTAGGAATCGCCATTGTCTCTACCTCTAGGGGTGTGATGACCGACAAACAAGCTCGTGAGCTGAATGTTGGGGGCGAGGTTTTATGTATGGTTTATTAAACAAAGAAAAGAATTGAGTTATGTCTCGTATAGGAAATGCACCAATATCAATAACAGATGGAGTCAGTATAGAAGTAGATAAATCTAACTTGGTTACTGTAAAAGGACCAAAAGGTGAATTGAAACAACAAGTGGACCCTGAGATGATCCTTGAAATTGAAGATGGGGTTTTAAATATAAAACGCCCAACTGAACAAAAGCGTCATAAAGCTTTTCATGGCTTATACCGCGCTTTAATCAATAACATGGTTATAGGTGTTTCAGAAGGATATAAAAAAGAGTTAGAATTAGTAGGGGTCGGTTATCGTGCCACTAATACGGGCAACTTATTGGAATTGATGCTTGGTTATTCTCACCCTATTTACTTTATGGTTCCTAGTGAAATTAAGGTGAATACTGTTTCTGATAAAGGTAAAAATCCAATTGTTCAGTTAGAAAGTGTTGACAAACAATTGATTGGGCAAATTTGTGCTAAAATTAGAGCATTTAGAAAGCCAGAGCCATACAAAGGAAAAGGTATCAAATTCGTTGGTGAAGTAATTAGAAGGAAAGCTGGTAAGACAGCTGCCAAATAATAGGGTCGCATAATTTTAAAATCTATTTATAAAGATGGCTATCAAGACAAAAAGCATAAGAAGAAGAAATATTAGATATAAAATCCGTAAAAAGATTGAAGGATCTGTGGATTTACCTCGTCTATCAGTATTTAGAAGCAATAAATGTATCTATGCGCAGTTGATTGATGATATTGCAGGAACTACTCTTGCTGCGTCAGATTCAAAAAAAGTGCCTGGTACTAAAACAGAAGCTGCTAAAGAAGCTGGTAAAAAATTAGCTGAAAAAGCTAAAGCTGCTGGAATTGAAAATGTGATTTTTGACAGAAGTGGATATTTATACCACGGAAGAATAAAAGCATTTGCAGAAGGTGCCAGAGAGGGTGGCCTTAAATTCTAAAAAAGACAATCACTCAATAAGCAAAAAACAGTACAGTGAAATCTAATAATAATAGAGATAGAGATAATAAGCAATCTAAACCTGAGTCTGATTTGACAGACAAAGTCGTTGCGATTAACAGGGTTGCTAAAGTAACTAAAGGGGGACGTACCTTCAGTTTTTCTGCCATAGTTGTGGTGGGTAATAGAAATGGTTCTGTTGGACACGGTCTTGGTAAAGCACGTGAGGTAATTGGAGCCATTACTAAAGGAAAAGAAGAAGCATCTAGAAATATGGTGACCATTCCTATCCATGATGGAACTATACCGCATCCTCAATTAGGTAAGTATGGTGCTGGAAAAGTAATGCTAAGACCTGCTTCTAAAGGTACTGGTGTTATTGCTGGTGGACCTATGCGTGCTGTTTTGGAAAATGCTGGTGTTACCGATGTTATTGGTAAATCTTTAGGTTCTTCTAATCCTCACAATATGATTAAAGCAACTATTGATGCTTTGACAAAACTAAGAGATCCAAGAACTGTTGCAAAACAAAGGGGCATCAGTATGAATAAATTGTTCAACGGTGTAGACTGAGAACGCAAAAATTAGAAAAATGGCAAAAGTTAGAATAACTCAAACAAAAAGTGTTATTGATCGTTCAAAGCGTCAGAAATTAACTATTCAGGCATTGGGCTTGAGGCGTTTACATCACACAATTGAAAAAGAGTTGACTCCTCAAATTGAGGGTATGATAATAAAAGTAAATCACTTGATAAAAGTGGAAGAAGCTTAATCAGTAATCTAGAAATTTTATAATTGTTATGGAATTACATAATTTAACACCAGCTGCTGGTTCTGTTAAAAAAAGAAAGCGTATTGCACGTGGTCAAGGTTCTACTAGAGGTGGTACAGCAACTCGTGGACATAAGGGATATCAATCTCGTTCTGGATATAAAAGCAAAAGAGGTTTTGAAGGCGGACAAATGCCTTTGCAACGTCGTATACCAAAAAGGGGGTTTAAAAACATCAATAGAGTGGATTATGTTGCGTTTAATTTAGATGCGATTCAAGCTCTAGTTGAAAAACATAGTATCTCTGAATTTTCTTTTGAGAAACTTCGTGAGCTAAATATCGTAGCTAAGAATGACAAAATAAAAATCTTAGGTAGAGGTGAACTCAAATCATCTGTACGTTTTAAAGTTCACGCTGCTAGTAAATCTGCTGAAGAAGCAATTCAGGGTGCTGGTGGTAGCATAGATTTGATTTAATATTAGAGAAATAACCTCGAATAATTCGAGTTGAATATAAGTGATATGAATAAGCTAATTGAAACCATCAAAAATATCTGGAATATAGAGGAACTCAGGAATAAAATTCTTTATACTTTATTACTAGTTCTTATCTATCGTATTGGTTCCTATGTAACATTACCAGGTATTGACCCGAATGGGCTTGCTAGGTTACAAGAAACTGCTGGCTCTGGACTTTTAAATTTGCTTAATATGTTTGTAGGAGGATCTTTTGTTAGAGCCTCTGTTTTTGCATTAGGTATAATGCCCTACATTTCAGCATCTATTGCAGTTCAATTATTGACATTGGCTGTACCATATTTCCAGAAAATGCAAAAAGAAGGAGAGAGTGGTAGACGTAAAATTACTCAATTAACAAGATATTTAACCATCGCTGTTACCTTAGTTCAGTCTGTTGGATATGTTACTTTCCTTAGAACTCAATCTGCTGAGGCGATTGTTTTAAGCGGTCCACTGTTCTTTATTTCAACAATTGTTGTTTTAACGGCAGGTACTATCTTTTGTATGTGGCTGGGTGAAAAAATTACAGACCGTGGTATTGGAAATGGTATATCTTTATTGATAATGATTGGTATTATTGCCAATTTACCATTTGGATTCAGTGCAGAGTTACAATCTAAAATTGCTGGTGGTGGTGGTGGATTGATTTTCTTTATTGTCGAGATCGCCATATTAGTTGCAATCATTTTCTTGACTGTATTATTGGTTCAAGGGGTAAGAAGAATTCCTGTTCAATATGCTAGAAGAATTGTAGGAACAAAAGAATTTGGCGGTGCTCGTCAGTTCATTCCATTGCGTGTTAATGCTTCTGGTGTAATGCCTATCATCTTTGCGCAAGCATTGATGTTCATTCCATCTTTATTTGGACAGTTTTTTCCAAATAGTGCTTTTGGACAAAGTATGGCATCTGGAGATTACTATTATAGCTTATGGTATAACATATTGTTTTTCACGTTGATCGTGGTTTTCACTTACTTCTATACAGCATTGATTATAAATCCTACGCAGATGGCTGAGGATATGAAAAGAAATAACGGTTTTATCCCTGGGGTAAAACCTGGTAAAGATACGGCAGACTTTGTTGATAACGTTTTATCAAGAATTACTTTGCCTGGCGCAGTTTTCTTAGGTCTTGTTGCGATATTTCCAATGTTTGCAAACATGTTTGGTGTTAATCCAAGATTTGCAGACTTCTTTGGTGGAACCTCTTTATTGATTCTTGTTGCCGTTGTATTGGATACACTTCAACAAATAGAAAGTCATTTATTAATGCGTCATTATGATGGATTAATGAAAGGAGATACTAGAATCAAAGGTAGAACAAGTGGTGCAGTAGGGGCAAGTGCCTAATTGATTTGATGATTTATAGATATTCAAGAGAACGATGATATTTTACAAAACAGCACAAGAAATTGAATTACTTAGAGAAAGTAATTTAATAGTGTCTAAAGCACATGCCGAAGTTGCCAAAGTAATTCGTCCTGGGATTCAAAGCATCAAATTGGATCAAATTGCTGAGGAATTTATAAAAGACAATGGTGGTGTTCCTGAATTTAAAGGTTATCGTGGGTTTCCATATACTCTTTGCATGTCAATTAATGAGGCAGTGGTTCACGGAATGCCAGGTACATATGAGTTGAAAGAAGGTGATGTTGTTTCGATAGATTGTGGAGTACGAAAAAATGGTTACGTTGGAGATTCTGCTTATACTTATTGTGTAGGGGAAGTTTCAGAGGAAGTGAAAAAACTTTTACGCGTAACAAAAGAAGCATTGTACAAAGGAATTGAACAAGCAGTAGTTGGTAGAAGGTTAGGAGATGTTTCTTATGCAATTCAAGAGCATGCAGGTAAAAAACACGGTTACGGTATTGTGAGAGAGCTAGTTGGGCATGGTGTGGGGCGAGAGTTACACGAAAAGCCTGAAGTACCAAATTATGGTAGAAGAGGTACAGGACCTAAATTAAAGCAAGGTTTGGTTATTGCAATCGAACCAATGATTAATATGGGAACTAGACATGTACAGCAATTAGAGGATGGATGGACAATCGTTACTGAAGACCGAAAGCCTTCTGCACATTTTGAGCATTCTGTTGCAGTACAAGTTGGCAAAGCAGATATCTTGTCAACTTTTGAATTTACAGAGAGTGCGATAAAGCAGAACATCGAATTGACGAGCCTTATTTAATATTTTTCAAAGATTTTAGGTGTTAAAACCTACTTTGAAAGTATAGTGGAGCAAATTTTTTTGTACCAAAAACATTAAATATTAGTAGGGGTTTTAAACCAAATGTATAAATAGTAGTTGATATATACGAGTATAAAATTATTTTATTTTAAATATTCGTATAAATTTACTATTTTTGCACGCACAAAAAAAATCTATGGGTAAACAAGATGTAATAAAGCAAGATGGGGTGGTTATTGAGTCGTTGGGAAATGCAAAGTTTAGGGTTGAATTAGAAAATGGTCATGTCGTTTTGTCTCATATTGCAGGTAAAATGAGAATGCATTATATCAGAATTCTTCCTGGAGATAAGGTAGCAGTTGAAATGTCACCTTACGATTTAACTAGAGGTCGAATTACTTATAGATACAAATAAGAAGAAAAACAACATTTCTTTTATGGAAATGGAATTATAATTTAAAGGATATGAAAGTTAGAGCATCAGTAAAAAAACGTTCTGTTGACTGCAAAATAGTCAAAAGAAAAGGACGCTTGTACGTTATCAACAAAAAGAATCCTAGGTTTAAACAAAGACAAGGTTAAGATATGGCACGTATAGCAGGTATAGATTTACCAAAATATAAAATTGGTGAAGTAGGGTTGACCTACATCTACGGTATTGGTCAAGCAACGGCTAGAGATATTCTAGAAACTGTTGGCGTTGATCCAAGTAAAAAGATTAAAGATTATTCTGATGACGAGATTGTTGCTATCAGACAAGAGATCAGCAAGCTCAAAGTTGAGGGTGAACTTAAATCTGAAGTACAAACCAACATCAAGCGTTTGATGGATATTGGTTGTTATCGTGGAATACGTCATAGAAAAGGTTTACCTCTAAGAGGTCAAAGAACCCAAACCAATGCTCGTCAACGTAAAGGAAAACGTAAGACTGTAGCGGGTAAGAAAAAAGTAACTAAATAATAAATATTACATCGCGAATCTTATTTCGTGTTGTTCTTTATAATATAGGACGCAATGGCAAAAGGAAAATCATCCAAAAAAAGAACTGTACAAGTTGCAGCAGATGGCAAAGCTTATATCAAAGCCAGCTTTAACAACATTATTATTTCACTAACCAATAACAATGGTGATGTGATTTCTTGGGGATCTGCTGGTAAAGCTGGTTTTAGAGGATCTAAGAAAAATACACCATATGCTGCTCAAATAGCTGCAACAGATGCTGCGAAAGTAGCTTATGATGCAGGCCTAAGAAGAGTGGAAGTTTTTGTTAAAGGTCCAGGATCTGGAAGAGAGTCTGCTATTAGAACAATTTCTAATTCAGGTATCGAAGTGACAATAATAAAAGATATTACACCTCTTCCACACAACGGGTGTCGTCCACCAAAAAGAAGAAGAGTATAATTTTAATCAATTATAAGTAATGGTTATTCTTTGACTATTACTAGGGAAATGAAAAAATATAAGTCTAAATCTTGACGACTTGTATTTTTTTATTATTCAAAATAAAAAAAATGGCAAGATATAAAGGTCCAAAGACTAAAATTGCAAGAAAATTCGGTGAGGCTATTTTTGGCTATGATAAAGCTTTTGAAAAGAAGAGTTATCCACCTGGGCAGCATGGTCCAACAAAAAGACGTAAACAATCTTCTGAATATGGTATTCAGCTTAAAGAAAAACAAAAAGCTAAATACATATATGGTGTTCTTGAGCGTCAGTTCCGTAATATGTTTAAGGAGGCTAACCGTCTTCAAGGTATTACTGGGGAGAACCTATTGCAATTATTAGAGTCACGTATGGACAATGTTGTTTTTAGAATGGGCTTGGCGCCATCTCGTAGAGCTGCTCGTCAATTGGTTGTTCACAAACATTTCAAAGTTAATGGTGTTGTTTGTAACGTGCCTTCTCGTATAATTAAAATTAACGACGAAATATCAGTTAGAGAAAAATCTAAAGACTTGGAGCTTATCCAATCTTCTTTAAATGGTAAGGGAAAGAAATTTCCTTGGGTTAATTTTAACTCTGGAGAAATGTCTGGTACGTTTTTAGCTATTCCTGAAAGAGAAGAAATCCCAGAAAACATCAATGAGCAATTAATCGTTGAGCTTTACTCTAAGTAAACATTACTTAGTAACCTTTTCTTTTTGACTGATATTTTCAGTCCTTTTTATAAATGTTCGGAAACTTAAATAATAATTTATATGGCTATTTTGACCTTCCAAAAACCTGATAAAATTGTTTTACAAAAAGCAACTGACTTTGAGGGCACTTTTGAATTTCGTCCTCTAGAACCAGGTTTTGGTGTAACAGTTGGTAATGCTTTGAGAAGAGTATTGCTTTCTTCTCTTGAAGGGTTTGCAATCGCTTCTGTTAGAATTAATGGAGTAGATCACGAATTTGCTACCGTTGAGGGTATTATCGAAGATGTAACAGAGATTGTTTTAAATCTTAAACAAGTTCGTTTTAAAGCAATTGATCCAGAAGATGATGGTCAACCTGATAGAATTTTGATTAGTGTTGGTGGACAAGATAAATTGACTGCTGGTGATATATCTAAATTTTCAAGTAGATTTACCATTACAAATCCAGATCAATTGATTTGTACTATGGATTCTTCAGTGAATTTAGAAATGGAGTTGGTTGTTAAAAGAGGAAGAGGTTATATTCCTGCGGACGACAATGCTTCTAAAGATGATCCTATAGGAACTATCCCAATAGATTCTATCTACACTCCGATAAGAAACGTAAAATATAAAATAGAAAATACTCGTGTTGAGCAAAAAACAGATTTCGAGAAATTAATTATTGAGATTAAAACGGACGGTACAATCCATCCTGAAGAATCTATCAAGGAAGCTGCAAGAATTTTGATTCAACACTTGATGTTAATCTCTGATGAGAATATAACATTTGATACTAAACCAGATCCTAGCGAAGAGATCGTTGATGAGCACGTATTGCATATGCGTAAATTATTGAAAACTAGCCTTGAAGATTTAGACCTTTCTGTAAGAGCATATAATTGTTTGAAAGCTGCTAAGATCAATGCTCTAGGTGAATTAGTAAAATACGATACTGCCGAACTGATTAAGTTTAGAAACTTTGGTAAAAAATCTTTGACTGAAATTGAAGAATTGGTTATCAAAAATGGTCTTTCTTTCGGTATGGATTTGTCTAAATACAAATTAGACGAGGATTAATAAAAAAGAAGTTTAAGAGAATATTAATTATTTGATTCATCATGCGACACGGAAAAAAAGTAAATCATTTAGGCAGAAAAGCGGGACATCGTCGTGCATTACTTGCCAACTTAGCGATTTCTCTTATCAATCATAAGAGGATAAAAACTACAGTTGCTAAAGCTAAAGCATTGAGAAAATATGTTGAGCCTTTATTGACTAAAGCTAAAAGCAATACCACTCACAATAGAAGAGTTGTATTTAGTTATCTTCAAAACAAAGAAGCACTTAAAGAGCTTTTTGATGAGGTAGGAGGAAAAATTGCCAATCGTCCTGGTGGATACACAAGAATTCTTAAAATTGGTTTTAGACCTGGTGATGGTGCGGAAATGGCTATCATTGAGTTAGTAGATTATAATGAGGACATGCTTAATGCTCCAAAACAAGCTACTAAGAAAACTAGACGTAGTCGTAGCAAGAAAAAGAAAGAAACTACTGATGCTGTTGCTGCTGAAACGGTAACAGAAACAGTTACAGAGACTGTTACTGAAACTACTACAGAGGTGGTAGAAGAGGCACCAAAAGTAAAAGATGTTGTGGAAGAAACACCAGAAGCTGAAACACCAGAAGACACAAAAGGTGAAGAATAATTGATAATTTAATATTTACCAAAAATATACATTGCCCCACTTTAGATTTCTAGAGTGGGGCTTTTTGGGACTGTAACAAATCGTAAAAGTGTGGGTCCGTAAACGACTGCTTTTATGTCTTGTTTATTTGCTCGCATTTAACAATTTCTTTAAGTTCTTGAAGCGTATTGTCCTGTGCCTGTAGGTTATTAAAACCTACAAAGAAATAAATAAGCACAAACGAAATTAGAATAGTGCGTTTTTTCATTTTTTTATTTTGATAAAAATAATTTATTTCAGTAGTTTTTGTGCAATTTTTCGATAAAATTTTATCATTGGTTGGTCTTAATGAAAGCTAACGAAATTCTTTATATTCCGATTTGCTGGTGAATAAGTACGGGATCATAAACACGAAACAGTCGTTAATGCAAATAAAAACTACCCTTTCATAACCTATAAATGCAAATAGTAAATTGGTAAAAAAAATTTGTTAGCTGTAGAATTTAATTGCAAGTTAATTTAGCTCATCTATCATTTCTATCAATTTGGAGTTAAAACTACTTGAGTATTCAATAAACAACCTATGAGTCTACTCCAAAAAGAGATAATCTTCACAAAATGGAATTTTTTAGATGAGATTTGCATTTTTTGAGATTCGTTGATGCCTTAGCATCAGCGGATTGAGAAAGATGGAAAGGTCGCTAAAAAAACATTTTTGATTTTTTATCTTTCTGGAGTGGACTCATTTATTAATAAAAGGTGAAATTCTCAAAACTTGTAAATACCTTGTCATCTAAATAGTCATAAACTCTGATGTTAGATGGTCCACTATTGTCAGATCTGTCTGAGGATAGGAATAATCCGTTGTAATCACTATAGTTATCCCAGGGCCATGTCTTTGATGGTTTATCTTGATTAGCTTCTTTAAAAAAATCCCATTGTTTGATTAGATGATCTTCTTGATCAATATAAATTTCATATTTATTCTCAGGTGTATCTCCTACATTCTTGAAGCTCAATTCCAAAACATCAGATGATATTCCTTTTAAGGTTGTGTCTTTTCTCATATATTTTACGAATACACCTTGATCATACAATTTAAATGGCATAAATAACCAATACATATCATTAATCCATATGCTTTTTCCTCTTTTAATTTTTTTGGATAGTTCTTCTTTGTCCAATACCTCCTTTCCATTATAAGCATATCTCCCTGTAGACTCATCTAAATTAACCAAGTAAATAGATGAATCTCTTGGTGATTCAATTCTTACTCGATTATTTTTTTTATCCCAAACTAAATGACGAGAATCAAAAAATGTCCAAGACACATATTTTAGCTCTTCCCACTTTTTTATTCCTCCCATCCTATCCATCATTTTCAAAACCAAGTCAGCTGCTTTCTTATCTTCTATCTCTTTCGTATAAATACTAGTATTCTTATTTGAATTAGTTGATGTCGATTTGCTTTGACAACCGATTGCGAAAGCAATTAAAATTACTAGAACAAAAATTTTTAATTTCATTTTTTTGTTTCTTAAGAGGATGAATTAAAAAATGGTTTTAGTTTCAATACTATAACAGCAGCTCTATAAGGTAATAAGGAACATTTGAAACATTATCATATTCCCTATTTTATTTTCTTACAGCGTAGAGTAGAACCTGATTGCTCGCTTCTATTTTTTACAAATATAAGCAAACAATCAGCACCCCCTGCATCAAACCATGCATGAAGTTTTCCCTCACACGGTTTACCGATAGAATTCTTCATTGAGCTTTCGCAAAAGTTTTGATGCGTTTAGACTTTTCTTAAGTCTTCTAGTTATAGCATTTACTCTTAGCCCATCAAGTACTAAAAACCCATAGAACAAAATAATAATTATTATACTGTGAAAGAGATTCGAGTATAGCGGTTTAAGTCTTAAATCCTTGACACTCTAAACTTTGTCTTTTTCACCTGTTCTGCGTTAAAGAACCTTTTCTTTAGCTTTGGCTAAAGTCAAGAACCTTTGCCTTGAACATGCAAAAAATACTTTATTTATACTGTCAATTATTTAGGACTTAAACCAATAGTGTTAGGGAAAGGAACCAATTTAAGAGCAGATCATTGGGATTTGATATCTGGTATATTTTATCCTAAAACACAAATTTATTCTACGGATTATCTTAATTTTGAGACAAACTAGAAGTTTATGAAAACATTCTCGATAGCTGTTCACGGTGGCGCTGGCACATTGGTAAAAGGTATGATGACTCCAGAAAAAGAAATAGCCTATAAAACAACCCTAAAGACGGCATTGAATGAGGGCTACAAATTGCTTGAAAATGGTGGATCTTCTGTTGAGGCTGTTGAATTAGCGGTAAGGTTGCTTGAAGATTCTCCTTTGTTTAATGCAGGCAAAGGAAGTGTGTTTACCTCAACTGGCAGTCACGAGATGGATGCCTCTATTATGGATGGCAATACTTTAAATGCAGGGGCTGTATCTTTTATCAAAGGAATTAAAAATCCAATTACTTTGGCAAGAGATGTTATGGAAAAAAGTGAGCATGTGTTTTTGGCTGGAGAAGGGGCAATGGAATTTGCCCGCAATAATAATCATATATTTGAAAATGAAGCCTATTTTCATGATGACATGAGATACAATCAATGGCAGGAAATTAAGGATACAGATGGTTTTCAACTGGATCATTCTGCGAAAAAAGATTCGAAATTTGGTACCGTAGGAGCTGTAGCTTGCGACCAGTTTGGCAATGTTGCTGCCGCTACTTCAACAGGTGGTATGACCAATAAAAAATTTGGTAGAGTTGGCGATAGTCCTATGATTGGGGCAGGTAATTATGCCAATAATAAGACTTGTGCAGTATCTTGCACTGGCAGTGGAGAGTTTTTTATTAGAGGAGTTGTAGCCTATGATGTTGCCTGTTTAATTGAGCATAAAGAATTGTCTTTGGAAGCAGCTGCATCAGAAGTTGTTCACAAAAGACTTTTAGATATTGGTGGAGATGGCGGTGTTATAGCCATTAATACGCAAGGAGAAATTACAATGCCATTTAACACAGAAGGAATGTATAGAGCCAGGAAATCTTCAAATGGTGAAGAGCTTATAGCCATTTATAAATAAATTTTTGCACCATCAATTTGAGTTCTAAACATTAGATTTTCAACACTACACAAAATATTGTAAATATTGTAAATGTTGTATGTGCACTATTTCTTCAAATCTAATAAAATCTAGCATATAATGTCTTAAATAAAATCTGCATCTATTGGTAATACAGACACAGTTCTTTTCGAAATATCATATGAATCGCTATTAGACAATACATGAGTGATCATATTAGCAATGGTCATTGGAGTACCTTCTTCCAAATATTTCTCGTTATTATGTGTCAATTTGCTACCATCAAATATGATAACCATCCCTGATCCAATGACGGTACAATCATTCCCATTTTTTATGATCAGTCCAGTATCTTCTGCAAGACCAAATCCTATTAAATTGGGAAATTTGGCAACAGCTTCAGATTGTCTTCCAAATCTTCCTCTTTGGATAAAATGAGTATCAAAAATTATTTCTGGAATTAAATTTAGCCCCTTATACATTGATAATGCTCCTTTTACAAATGAATCTACAGCACTTCCTCCAGATATCATTTCATTTGACATCGCCATTGCTCCTGCACTGGTTCCTGCTATCACAAATCCTTCTTCATTGTGATAACGTTCCAATAACAATTTATGAATGGTGGTGCCTCCGATTTTATCTGTTATTTTAGACTGATTCCCACCCGAAAACATGACACAGTCTGCCTTTTGAATCCGCTCGATGGTTTCTTGTTTTTCAGAATCTTCTATCTTTCTAATATGGAGGATACTCACATTTTTACAGCCTAAAGATGTAAATGCATTCATATAGATTTCTCCCACCTTCTCAGGAATACTAGAGGCGGTAGTAATTACTACAATATCGGCATCCACTCCTCCTGCTTCTTTCACAACATGAAATAGTATGCCTTCTTGAATAAATTCAATTGTATCTTTTTCGTGTTGTCCAGATCCTTTGTCTTCATTTCCGCCAATCGGTATGAGTGTTCCTTTAATTTCTTTCATGGAAAATTCAGTATTTTAAAATAATAACCAAAAATACGATAATAATCGCATAGAGTATTGAATGAATTTCATATCTTTCAGATATATATAATACTAAACCAAGGTAAAATGAAGATTATTAGCATCAATGCAATGAGAGGACCAAACTATTGGTCAATTAAAAGACATAAGCTTATCGTAATGGTTCTCGACATCGAAGAGATGGAGGAATTACCATCCAATAAAATTGATGGCTTTAAAGACAGGTTGGTTGCAATGTTCCCAACTATGTATGAGCATCGTTGTTCAGTGGGAACGGCTGGTGGATTTTTTGAAAGAGTAGAGGAGGGAACCTGGATGGGACATATTATTGAGCATATTGCTTTAGAAATACAAACCCTCGCGGGTATGGATGTAGGGTTTGGAAGAACAAGAGATTATGGTGAATTGGGCGTTTATAATGTCGTATTTGCCTACATGGAAGAAAAAGTTGGCAGGTATGCAGCAGAATGTGCGGTTAGAATTTGTGAAGCCTTAATAAAGGGAGAAGCCTATGATATGGATAAAGATATTCAAGAGATGCGAGAACTTCGAGAAGGAGAACGACTAGGCCCTAGTACAGGTTCTATCATAGAAGAAGCAGAAGCAAGGGGGATTCCCTGGATAAGGTTAAATAAATATTCACTTTGTCAGCTTGGATATGGTGCCAATCAAAAAAGAATTCAAGCAACGGTTACCAGCGAAACAAGTAGCATCGGTGTAGAAATAGCTTGTGATAAAGAAGATACAAAGTTTTTATTGGAGCAAGCAGAGGTTGAAGTTCCCAAAGGTGAAATTATCAGAAGAGAAAGGAGCCTGGAATCTTCATGCAGATATGTAGGTTATCCACTCGTAATTAAGCCAGTGAACGGCAATCACGGTAGAGGAATTACCGTAAATATTGAAAATTATGAAGATGCTTTGGCGGCATTTCACATCGCAAAAAAAGTTTCTAATGCAATCATCATCGAAAAATTCATTACAGGAGAGGATTACAGATTATTGGTTATTAACAATGTATTAATTGCAGCTGCTAAAAGAACACCTGCGCATGTTATAGGAGATGGCAAGTCAACCGTTCAAGAATTAATAGATGTTGTAAATAGCGACCCTCGAAGAGGCTATGGTCATGAGAAGGAATTGACCCAAATTACGGTGAATGAACTAACAGAAACCATCATAAAAGATGCAGGGTTTACAGTTGATTCTGTGCTACCAAATGGGCAAAGGCTTATTCTAAAAGATACGGCGAATTTAAGTACAGGAGGTACTGCAGAAGATGTGACGGAAATCGTCCACCCAGCAAATGTGGCTATGGCTGAACGCATTTCTAAAATAATAGATCTTGATATTTGTGGCGTAGATATTATGACCACTGATATTTCTAAACCTTTGTCTGAAACAGGTGGAGCAGTATTGGAAGTAAATGCAGGTCCAGGATTTAGAATGCACTTGGCACCAGCATCAGGCTTGCCTAGAAATGTTGCAGCACCTGTGATTGACAAACTATTTCCCCAAAGCGGAGACAATGGGCGAATTCCAATCGTTGCAATTACTGGTACAAATGGCAAAACCACCACAAGCAGACTGATCGCTCATATGTTAAAAATGAGTGGATACAGAGTTGGATATACAACCAGTGATGGCGTATATATACAAAACAGACTTTTAATGAAAGGAGATTGTACTGGTCCGACAAGTGCTGAGTTTGTATTGAAAGATCCTACTGTTAATGTTGCTGTTTTGGAATGTGCAAGAGGGGGACTGTTAAGAGCTGGCTTAGGTTTTAAATATTGCGATATAGGGATTGTGACAAATGTATCAGCCGATCATTTAGGTCTTAGTGGTATCAACTCATTGGATCAACTAGCTAGATTAAAAGGAGTTATTCCTGAAACAGTTCTTCCTGGTGGTTATGCAATTTTAAATGCAGATGATCCTTTGGTTTATAATATGAGAAAAAGCCTGGAATGTAATGTTGCACTCTTTTCTATGGATGAAAACAACCCTCGCATTTTAGCAATGCAAAGAAAGGGGGGAATAACAGCTATTTATGAAAATGAGTATGTTACTATTTGTCGTGGAAAATGGAAGATGCGAATTATGAAAGCGAAGTACATTCCATTGACTTATGGAGGAAAAGCCAAGTTTATGATTCAGAACGTATTGCCTTCTATATTGGCAGCTACTATTCAAGGTATAAGCATAGAAAACATGAAGGCTGCTTTGGAAACATTTATACCATCGCCAGCTCAAACCCCTGGCAGACTGAATTTATTTGAATTCAAAGACTTTACAATTCTTTTGGATTATGCACACAACCCTGCTGGATTAAGAGCACTACAAGCATTTACTGATAACATAGAGACCAGTTTAAAAGTGGGAATTATTGCAGGAATTGGAGACAGAAGGGTACAAGATAATAATGAAATGGGTAGCATTGCTGCTGAAATGTTTGATGAAATTATTATTAGACAAGATAAGAGACTAAGAGGCAAAACTGAAGAAGAATTAATCAAAATGCTGGATGATGGTATAAAAATGAAAGACCCAAACAAAAAGACAACCATCATTCCTTCAGAAAAAGAGGCGATTACTTTCGCAGTGAAAAATGCAAAAAAGGATTCACTCATCATTTTATGTAGTGATGTCATTCCTGATGCATTATTATTGGTACAAAAATTTAAAGAGCAAGAAATGAATGGAATTCCATTCTCACCAGATTAGAAAATGCTTCAATGTTTCGATGCGAGAATGTCTGTAAATGAGTAAATGAGACCAAATCAATAGGTTTTTAAAAATACAAAGCAAACATTCTTGCATTCAAACATTGAAGCATTCCTCCAGCAAGGGAAGCGCGGAGGACAAACTGACCGACAGCGCAATCAAATTCGCGAAACTACGCCCGATGCGAGTGGAAATGTATTGCATTTATTGGAATGGATAATTTTTGCCACGAAGCACCATGTAGAGACGTTGCATGCAACGTCTTCACAGCGGGTTGAAACTAGCTCCAATGAATGCAATGCATTGCAGCGGACAGCGGGGAGACTATATGATTGGAAATGATATGTTCCGTCCAAAAAAAAGTGCCTTCGAGTATTTACAAACAGCAAAATTAAGACTGTGGTTATGAATATTTGCATCAATAGAGATTTGGATTATAAATTAGAGCTTCAGTTCGGACACTTATTTTATGAGCCATTCCTAAATGATCAACCAAGCCGAAGGCTGAGGTTCACGAAGTCCAAACTCTGGAAAACCCAAAGCAAACAATTTTCCTTTCCCCAAAACACCAATAACCAACCGCCCTACTCGAAGCCAGATTGCTGACCAATTTCGATCTTCTGAAAGAAACTATAATACAAAGTCATTCCCAAAGAAGCGAAAAGATAAGCGATCATTATATAAGTAGCAAAAGGTATGACAGTATCCAAATTAAACCAACCATTGAGGTTGTAAATCAAAACCAAGCCAATCACCATCTTTATGATTTCAATCGGAATAGCAAGCCAATGACGATCCATCAAGCTAGTATAAGCATAAATGGAAACCATTATAAAAACTCCATACATCAGAGAATCTCCGTAGGGGATGTCGGGCAACAACCTGATGATGTGAATTTGGAGTAATAAATGCAATGCTACTTGAAACCAACTCCAATAAATCAATCCAGGAGTAGCTTCGGTATCGTATTTTACCTGATCTTTGGCATGTACTGTGAAAGAAATAGGATATTTTTCATTTACATCAGCAGGACGCCATCCTGTCGGCATAAACCAAATGCGCAACTTGTCTGAGAATTTTTCAGCACGCCAAGCATCTTTTATCAGTTGGAATAAATGCATAAAATTTATCAAAAATGGATTCCACGTTTTCACAGGTTTTTTTACACCATAAACAGGTGGAACCTCTTCCAATTCCTCTTGAAAACTTCCAAACCATTTATCCCAAAGAATAAATATTGCCGCAAAATTTTTATCCAAATACTCATCGTTAATAGCATGATGAACACGATGGTGGGAAGGTGTCATTATAATATGTTCTAAAAATCCCATTTTCTTTATCAACTTAGTGTGATACCAAAACTGTGCGAATAAATGCAAAGGAGCGACAACGGCAATAATAGAAGTCGGAATGCCGAAGATAGCCATTGGCATATACAAGAAAAAGTAAATTTGAAAAACTTCAGATATAGACTGTCTAAGCGCAGCAGCTAAATTGTATTCTTCACTACTGTGATGTACAATGTGTCGATTCCATAAAATATTAAATTTGTGGTTCCAACGATGGCTCCAATAGGAGGCAAAATCAATACCAATGAATGCAAGAATGTAAAGATAAATGCTAGATTGTATTTCAAAAACAGCCCAATTTTCATACATGTATTTATAGCTGATAACGATGACGCTTAGCTTGAAAATAGATTTGATATTATTGGTTAAACCCGAACTTAAACTAGAAATAGTATCAAAAGAACGGTATACTTTTACCTTCATAAAATAGCTGGCAAGCCACTCCACACCGATCAAAGCAACAAAAACAACTATCGCAATTTGTAAGACACTAGCATAAGTTTCCATTGTTTAACATTCAAATTATAAAAAACAATATATTAATCAATAAACAAGGTTATCAACATTTTGTATAGTTTGTCAACAGTTATGTGTGGAAAACTATGGTAAAAATGTGGAAAAACACCTAATTCAATGAATTTAATAGGGTAAAATACGATATTTTGGGCAAAAAAGCAATAAAATATTAAATCTAGTTTTAATGTTTTATGTTAAATAGTTGATATAAACCTTGCAGTTGTCTCAATAGTAAGCTTTTCAGTTGTATTTGAAATGCCTCATATTTGTGTTTTTGATTACAAAATGGTAAGATGGTTTAAATCAGAAACCTAAAGGAACTTCTAAAGAATTAAGAGTTGGAAATCCAGCTGATATTTTGTAGAACAAGAAGGTTTGAAAATTTTTGCGAAAAAGTAAGAGCAACCAAACTCTAAAGCCAAAAAAAATCCCCTACTGAAAACTACTACAGTAGGGGAATGTTTAATTATGGTTCTCATAAAACCAAAATCAAATGATCTATTTTTGTTTCTCTGCTATTTGAATCTTTCTATTCTTTTTGATTATTGATTTTTGTTCTGGCGTAAAACGATCGTATTGTTTTTCATTTAGAATGTAAACTTCGTCTTTCGTTTTTGCATTTAGAACTTTAACAACTGCTTTAAATTCACCTTCCAAGCCTTCTTCAAAAATCAAAATTTCAGTGTAAGTTCCTCCAACAGTATTTGGCATAGGAGCTGAAAATGCTGCTTTGGATTCTTTCATTGAGTTATCTTGTGCATTTATTTCGTTTGTGATGAATAAAAAACAACAAGCAATGAAAAAGTGCAATATATATTTATTAATATTCATGAATTCTAAAATTGATATTTATTAAATAATTTTTTTGATTTAAAACTTTCCTCCATCTGCATCACATTGACAAAGACACAAACAAGGCATACCTGTAATAGAAGATGGTATAGATATTCCTGATAGGTCAATTGTTCCAAAACCCGCTCCTCCAGGAGGGTAATAAATTACCAATTCATATACACCTCCTCCAAGATCTGTAAGCATAGTGCCATTAGACAGTCCAGTAGTTCCACAACTTGCAGCATCAGCTGCTGTAAAAATATTACTTCCTGAAAATCCTGTCACTGTCCAAATATCTCCAACAACAGGTGGGTTAACAGTTACTTGAATAACATCTTGAACCAAGTCAACAGCTGAAATTTGATCATTTCCATCACAATCAATATTTTCAGGATTTGCACAATTACAAGGATCTAATACCTCAACTGTAACTTCAATATCACATTCTGGTGAAAGACAATCAGCAGTAACCTCAGCATAAGGAATGTCAACATAACAAGAAGCAGAAGCGGCTAATCCAAATGCTGTTTCAATATCGGCAGCTGTAAATGTCCCTGCTGGAATTGGTTGATTGTCATTAGCATTACCTCCAGGGAAAGTACAAGCTGGTTCAACTGGTGCTGTACCTGTAATTACATCACATGTAGCTCCAGCCCCTGATACAACAGTAAGTGTTGCAGCAGCACCACAACTACCAGTAGCAGGAGTCAATGTTGGGGCAACTGGATGCACTGTTACAACATCTCCATCTGTTTCGGGAGTGTAACAAGCTAGTGTTGTAGGTGCGCCAGTAAGTGCAGATATTTCTGCTGCCGTCCACGTTACTTCAACGGTCGGTGTGGTAGCGTCACAAGTCATGTTTGTTGGCGCATCAGCCATTTTAGTTCCACAAATTTCATTTCCGTCCAAAGTACCACTAGCATCAACATCATATCCAATTTCAACAATTACAACATCTGTAGCACCACTACATACTGGAGTAACTAAAGTTTCAACTTCTGTGATTGGTTGAGGTGGATAGACCAAAATATCATATCTTGTAATTGCAACATCTACTCCAGGTCGGAAATCAAAAGTGCCATCTCCGTCGCAATCACTTTCAAGGTTTCTTGCAATGGCATAAAAAGTCATTGTGCGTGGATCACAAGGATCATTGCACAGTGCATTCCAAGCACCTGTTGTTGTAGGTGGAGATGCACAAGTGAAATTACTACCAACTAAGGACAAGTCAGTACTTACATCAGCAATGTCATCAATTCCAGCGCAGGTTGGGATCGCAGCAGGATCAACTGGTGCGCAAGCACCTGTCCATAGATACAACTCTACTACATCATCACCAGCAGTCAAGCCCTCACAACCTCCGTTCGCTGTCCAATTAATAGGATCTCCATCACAAACTGCTGTAGCTGCGAAATCTATAACTGGAACATTTGCTGAATTTTCTCCTTCTTCAATATAATATATTTCGGGAAGATAATCCGTGGCAGAAGCACCATTAGGACAATCAACCCCAATATATTGAAAACAAATTGTATATACTGTATTACAGCATATCTGATCTTCAGCCCAAGTATTCCATAAACCTACATCATCAATACCTCCATTGGCAGGAATCTGGCTACATGAAGCATCAAATAATGTAATTTCAGCTAACGGAAATCCGCACTGGGGAGGACCTCCGAAAGGTCCTCCTAATGTATTAAGCAATGATATTCCACCTAATCCAAAAGATGTAGAGCCATTTATGCTTGTAGGAGTAGTTATATCTGTACAATAAATTGGTGTGTCAAAGTTTGGATTGTTGCCAATATCAGGAAAATCCTGTAGTGCACCTGCAACTCCAGTACCTACAAAGGTGCAATTAATATCTCCAGATGTGCAAGTTGTTACCCCATTATCACATCCAGCAACAAAATCTGCATTGTTGCAAGTGCCACAAGTTTGTGCGATTGCCACTCTCACATTTAAGAAAATAAGAGAAAGACAAATTAAAATAAGTATCTTTTTCATCATAGTTTTTGGTTTAGTTATTGTGTTTTGATTTATACATAAAAAATGCATCTATTTTTCAGAATATTATTACAGTATTATTGTAAATAACACTTAATTTAATACCGTTGAAATCATTTGTTTATACCATTAGGTTGTAAGGTAGATAAATAAAAGGCATATACGATATACATATACATGCAATTATTTTATAAATAACAGCATTTTGTATATTTTTTGACAAAAATATGTATTTTTTTGCATATTTTTATATATTTTTCACTTATTCGGTAAATTCTGTACTCATGGCGTTATTTATGGGGTTAAACCATGAGTAGTAATCTGATCCATTTTTTAATTTGTTATTTGGTTGACATTTTTATGACAAGAAGGATTGAGAATTTTTGTGAAACGTTAGTTTGATAAGTTTTAGGCCTGCCCTCAACTTGATTGGGGACGGCGAGTATCCTCTTCGATCAAGTATTCTCCCCGCTTCTATGTTGCAATCCAAATATTTTCGGGATTTTCTTGCTTTTCAGACACAACTTTCCCAGTAGAGCCTCTGAGAGGCTCTAAAATTACATCTTCTAAGCTTCTATGTTGCAATCCAAATATTTTCGGGATTTTCTTGCTTTTCAGACACAACTTTCCCAGTAGAGCCTCTGAGAGGCTCTAAAATTACATCTTCTAAGCTTTTCGTTTTCTAGTTCATATTACAACTTTAATACATAATTAAATAAGGCACTAATCAAGCTTCTATCAATGGTCAAAGCTTTTGCCTTGCCATACTCCAATTTCAGATCGGAAAAGAAGATGCCAGAGGCTGCCATACTGGTCTAAGTCAATAAAGACTTAGCCAAAAGCGGGGGGAATGGTCATCTTCCGAGAATAATTTGTGGTTTGTCTCAAGCCCTATTTAGTTTTTACTAAATAGCCTTGTAACTTTTAACCCAATAATGTTACCTGCATTTATTTCTGTATAAAAGTTTTTAAATTATTTATTTAATTGTTTATTATTATTATCATTGTTGAAATGTTGATAAATCCCCCAACTTAAACAATGACACTATTTATAAATTGCTGAATTATTGAGCAATGGAACTATTAAGATTTATCCATATTTCAACAATGACACAAGTTAAACCCTGTTTCTCTCATACACAGTTTGGTTAATCAAAACTGCTCTTATGCGAGATAATAATTTTTTAGCTACACTAACGATGGCTATGTTTTTATCCTTGTTTTTAAGTTTTTTTTGATAAAATAAGGCTAAAGCAGGATCTGTTCTAATGGCCACCCAGGCTGATTCTATAAGCTGTGCTCTCAGTCTTTTGTTGCCCCTGTTTGTTATCTTATTGCTACAATGTTTCTCTCCACTACTATAAGTTTTGGGTATCAAACCTGCGTAACTGTGTAATTTTTTTTCTGATGAAAACCGTTCGATGGGACCGATTTCAGAAAGAATAGTCCAAGCTCCTACCATTCCAATACCACAAATTGATAGTAAAAGATTGTAGTCTTTTTGATACTGCTCTGATTTACTTAGTTCCCGTAGCTGACGATTTGTTTTTAAAAGCCAGGCTCTATGCTGTTCAACTCTTTCTAAATAGTTTTCCAATACCCATTTGTTTAAGTTTTGGGTAGGCTCTAACTCTGCCAGCCAGTTTATAAAGTTGGCATTCCACTTACTATTAGCCAGTGCTGGAGGAGTTTTATAGCCCATAAAATGTAACCACATTTTCATACGAATACGAGAAGCTGATAAATCATTAACCAATTGTTTTCTATAACGAACCATATTACGAAGAGATTCTTGATCCAGATTTGGTATATAAATGCCCTCTAGTAGCTTAGCTACTAAACATTTAGCTATTTGACGGGAATCTCGTTTGTCGCTTTTCTGTTCTTTATCCTTATCGCTAAGTGGGACATCTGCTGCGTGAACAACTATATTGTCTATTCCTGCTTCAACCAAATCTCTATGCAAAGAAAAACCACTAAAGCCTGCCTCATAAGCACTTTTGTAGTTGGCTTCAGGGAAGTGGAAATTCAGATAATCCACTATTTCACTGCTATTACTAGAGCGTTTGACTGTTTGCATCATTTGATCATTTAAAATAAAAGTTAAGCGATTGCTGTTTTTGTGGGTATCAATTCCTACAAAAACGGTTTGACCTTTAAAACAAAGTTTACTACCTTTGGTACTATTCATTATTCAGGGATTATAGGTTAAAAAATAAGTTATACGCTAATTTAACTAATCCCTGGATTTTTTACATTGCAAACATACTGGCTGCCCGCTGCAATGCATTGCATTCATTGGAATGGGTTTCAGCCCGCTGTAGAGACATTGTATGCAACGTCTCTACGTATTGCTTTGTGGCAAATTTCCCCCAATCATCTATTCCAATAAATGCAATACATTTCCACTCGCATCGGGCGTATTTTCGCTAATTTGGTTGCGCTGTCGATGAGTTCATCTTCCACGCTTCCCTAGCTTTTCAGCCATATTGTGATCGTGCGACCTCTCTGAGGTCGGTTGATAGATTTGTCGTAAATTGGCTAACATACTTGGACCTCTCTGAGGTCTTTTAGGGTTAGGAGTTTAAATCTGCGTTTGGAAATAATCCGCGTTTGGAAATCCGCGTCATCTGCGTTCCAAAAAAGGAACAAATTATGAACAATAAGACCCTATAGAACGCACAAAACATTAAGTAGTGCAGACCTAAGAGAAGCAAATCTGCTAAAAGCAAATCTACAAAATACTATTTTATCAGGTGCAAGCGTTCATCGCAATGATTGGATTGAGTGGTTGAAAACGCAGGAGGTGAAGGGAGTGGATTATGTGGAAAGTAAATATTATGTTTCGGAGGAAAAGAGAAAGTTTAGCAATAGGTGGAGTGGTGAATATGAGGCTTATGAGGTGTTGGAGAAGGGAAGTGTGGAGGGTGAACTTGATGACGGAGGAGGTAAATAAGGGAAACTATGTCTGATGGGATTGTACTTGCTGTTCTAGTTTTTATTAATGGGGGAGTGGAAGAAAATTGGTTCCTCTGAAATGACTGGAGGTTCCAGATATTTCTTTCGCTACGCTTCAGAAATTCTGGAATGACACGCTTTTGTCAAACGACTGGAGGTTCCGAAATGTCGGACCACAGATATTTTCGTCGCTACGCTTTAAAAATGCTGTTGGACTCGCACACGAGAATGACACGCTTTTGTCAAACGACTGGAGGTTCCGAAATGTCGGACCACAGATATTTTCGTTGCTACGCTTTAAAAATGCTGTTGGACTCGCACACGAGAATGACACGCTTTTGTCAAACGACTGGAGGTTCCGAAATGTCGGACCACAGATATTTTCGTTGCTACGCTTTAAAAATGCTGTTGGACTCGCACACGAGAATGACACGCTTTTGTCAAACGACTGGAGGTTCCGAAATGTCGGACCACAGATATTTTCGTCGCTACGCTTTAAAAATGCTGTTGGACTCGCACACGAGAATGACACGCTTTTGCCAAATGACAGGAGGTTCCGAAATGTCGGACCACAGATATTTTCGTTGCTACGCTTTGAAAATGCTGTTGGACTCGCACACGAGAATGACACGTTTTTTTGACACGCTTTTTTCGGAGACTCTCGAAGCTACTTTCCCTCAGCATTTTCAACTTTCAACTTTCAATTTTCCACTAAAAAAAACGGCTGCCCCAAAAAATGAGACAGCCGAGTTGAAATAGTTTTTAAATTAACTTTACTAAGTTATTTGTACATAATGTAATATTATTCTTTGATGAATTTCTGAGCTAAAACCTCATTAGATTTTCTAATAGAGATCAAATATGCGCCAGAAGTCATTGCCGAAGTATTGACATTTATTTGGTTGGTTCCAGTAGCCAATTTCTCATTGATTTCTTGAACTACTTTTCCTGATAAATCAAATACTTGGATAGATACGTCTTCAGATTTGTCAGATTTCAATTCAACAACTAAATTGTCTTTAACAGGAACTGGTTGTAGAGAAATGATTTCCCATCCTTCGCCAATTGTAGATAAACCTGTAACGCCGTCTGCTTTAGCAGCACAAACCTCTGCAAAAGTAGAAGTCATTTTATCGAAATCACCGTTAAGGTATTTAGAACCAGGATTGTTCATTTTAGAATTGAAGTTGGTTCCAGATAAGTTGGCAACTGTGCCATTTTCTGTCCCAACGATTGTCACGTTTGGAGATTTGTTTTCATCCACTACATCAAAGCAAATAGTTGAAACGGTTGTCCAGTCTTGAGACAATAAAGAGCTGCAATCTGAAGAAAAATTGTTTTTCAACATAAGAGACAAAAGAAAGTCTCCTTCGATCAAACCATCAAAGCTATGCTTAGCGTATGGTGGAATGTTGCCACAAGTGGTTTTTTCGTCAAAATTTTTGGAATAGTAGGCACCATTGGTAACCTCATTTAAATTACCCTTGAACATAATAGCAGAAGCATCATAATTGAATCTAATGGAAGAATTTCCAAGAAGTTCAGCACCATTGCCATTCATGTTTACCTGTAAATCTGCACAATACTGTTTTTCTTCACAATTTGATAGATTGTAATTTTCAGTAAGTTGAACGTTTACACTTTGTTGAGCTTGCAAGACCGCACCAAAACAAAATGCAAAAGCGAACGAAAGTAAGTATTTTATATTCATGATATAGATTAAGAATGTTTTCAGATATAAATATGTCGTATATGAGTCATCAAAAAATCTTAAAGACGATCATGTTGTTGATTTGAAAACCCCGATAAAAACTTTAGTAAATTTAACTAAATTAAACCTCAACATGCAAATTATGTTTCTTATTTAACCAAAATAAATGAAGAAAAAGCGCATTTCGTCAAAATATTAACTGTTTTGAGTGAGTTCAAAGCGCAAATAGTTTCCTTTTCTGTAATAATACTTATATATTTGCAACTTGATACACAGGGGACTTTTAAGTCCCCTGTTCTATTGGAAACCTATTTGTATGTGATAACGGCTGTTTACAGGGGTAAATTGCATGGAACCATACTGAAAATATTTTGGTTTAAGTTAAAAAAAATGCAAGCATCAGAGATAATTGAAAGAGAAGTAAAAGAGTATTTTGAGGGAACGGACGGCTTTTTGGTTAATATTAAGAGTGGTAATGGAAAAAAAATACAAGTTTTTGTAGATAGAATGGGCAAAAATATTGCGGTCGATGATTGTGTTGCTTTGAGTAGAAAAATTGAAGCTGTTTTAGATGAGAGTGGCTTGGTTAGTGAAAATTATAATTTAGAGGTGTCATCGCCAGGAATGGACAATGCTTTCAACGTTTTTGAACAGTTTGAGAAAAATACTGGAAGAAATGTTGTGGTATTAATGCTAGATGGCATAAAAATAGAAGGTGTATTAAAAAATCCTAGTAGAGAAAGTTTTACAATTGAAGAACATAGGGTTATTAAGAAGAAACAAGCACCTGAAATTATAGAGCATACTTTAAAGTATGACGAGGTAAAAAGTGTAAAAAAGAAAATAAATTTTAAGTAAGTAAAAATATGGGAGTAGTAAATTTAGCGGATTCGTTTAGTGAATTCAAAGAATTCAAAAATATCAACCGACCAACTTTAATGCGGGTTTTGGAGGATGTATTCCGTACATTACTTAGAAAGAGATATGGCGATGATGATAATTTTGATATCATTGTAAATACGGATAAAGGTGATTTAGAGATTTGGAGAAGAAGGGAAATCGTTGACAACGGAAAGGTTGAAGATGAATTGAGGCAAGTTAGTTTGGCGGAAGCTAGAAAAATTGAGCAGGATTACGAAATCGGTGAGGAACTTTATGAGGAAATAAAAATAGACCACTTTGGTCGCCGTGCCATATTAGCTGCTAGACAAACACTCATTTCCAAAATTATGGATTTGGAAAAGGATGAGTTGTACAAAAAATACAGCGAGAGAGTAGGGGAGATTGTGATGGGTGAAGTTTATCAGGTTTGGAAGAGAGAACTCTTGGTGTTGGATGATGATGGAAACGAATTAATCCTACCAAAAAACGAAATGATTCGCAGGGACTACTTTAAAAAAGGAGATCCTGTTCGTGCAATTGTGAAAGAGGTCGCACTTAGAAACAATAATCCCATTATTAAACTGTCGAGAACAGATAATAACTTTTTGGCAAAGTTATTGGAATTAGAAGTTCCTGAAATCTTTGACGGGTTGATTGTTGTGAAAAAAATAGTGAGACAACCAGGGGAAAGAGCTAAAGTTGCCGTAGAATCATATGATGAAAGAATTGATCCAGTTGGAGCTTGTGTAGGAATGAAAGGGTCAAGGATACATGGAATCGTACGTGAATTGAAGAATGAGAATATAGATATAATTAATTTTACTGGCAATACAGCTTTGTTTATCAGACGTTGTCTTACACCTTCTAAGATAAATTCGATGGACATAAACGAAGAAACGAAACGCGTGGAGGTGTTTTTGGACCCTGAAGAGGTATCAAAGGCAATCGGTAGAGGAGGAGTCAATATAAAGTTGGCTAGTAAAATGACGGGTTATGAAATAGATGTCTTTAGGGATGTAGATGAGTTTGAAGAAGAAGATGACATATTGTTAGAAGAGTTTTCTGATGAAATTGATGGTTGGATTATTGAAGTTTTGAAAGGTATTGGCTTGGATACAGCAAAAACTGTATTGGCTTTGGAACGTGCAGAATTAATTAGACGTTCAGACCTTGAAGATGAATCAGTAGATCACATTATCAAAATTCTATCTGATGAGTTTAGTGATGACTCTGGAGATAGTGCTGAAACAGCTAAACCAACAGGTAAGGATGAAGCAGCAGCAGGAGCGAAAGCTGAGGGTGCAGCAGTTGCAACAGAAGCAGTAGCAGACGCAAAAGTTGGGGATACAGCTAAAGAAGCAGTAGCAGACGCAAAAGTTGAAGATGCAGCCAAAGAAGCAGTAGCAGACGCAAAAGCTGAGGATATAGCCAAAGAAGCAGCACCTGAAAAAAAGTCATCTGTAGAAGCAGAGAAAGAGGAGGAAGAGGAATAGGTTTTATAATTTACTGAGTTGATAGATAAGAATTAAAAGGTTGCTTTTATTTTAATAAACTGCAAACCAACGTTTAATGATTAATTTTTAACAAAGTTTTGGTCAAGCGACGCTTTTTCATTATTATTAAGGGTTGAAGAGTCGAGCAAATAATTTAAGAAGTAGTGTATTCAAGTTCATATAAGTTTTCATAGTACACCTGATTTTGTAACGTTTAAAAAAATTAATGCCAGAAGTTAAAAAGATATATAGATTAGCTAAAGTGGCTAGTAATTTCAATGTTGGTATTGATACAATAGCTGAACGTCTTTCTAAAAAAGGCTTTGAAATAGATGCAAAGCCCACTACAAAGATTACAGGCGAAATGTATCAAGTATTGGAGCAAGAATTTAGCTCAGATTTGAAGTTAAAAGAGCGTGCTGATCAGGTTAAAATTGGTCGTTCAAAAAGAGATAGTCTTAAAATTGACGATCAAGGAATTGTTAAAAGCTATAATACTGCCCCAGTTACTCCCGTTGAACCTCCTCCTGTACCTGAGGTGAAAAAACAAGTAGAGAAAAAAGAAGTCGCTGTTGAACCACCTGTTGAGGAGGTGAAAAATGTCGTTTCTGAAACGATTGTAGAGCCAGAAAGCGTTGTTGAGCCTAAAACTATTGTTGAAAAAGAAGTTGTGAAGGTTGTAAAACCTGAAAAACCAGCAAAAGTAGTTGAGCAAAAGGTAGAAGCAACACCAGTTGCTGAAAAAACTCCAGTTGCTAAAGAGGTTCCTGTTGCAGAGAAAAAATCAAAACCTACACCGCCTAAAGAGGAAGTTAAGGTTGAAGAGACTCCTCCTGTTGAAGCGGTTAAAGAAGAGCTTTCTAAACCAAAGATCGTTGGAAAGATCAATTTGGATAATGTCGATAAGGGCAAATCTAAACCAAAGGGTAAACCAAAATCTTCCAAAAAAGAAGATAAGAAAGATACTCGCAAAGATCATAAGAACAAACCTGCATCTTCACAGAAAAAAGTAACTCACGGACCTAAAGAGAAAAAAACGACTTCACCTAAGAAGGTTGATTCACAGTCTAAAAGACCAGTGCAAAAGAAGGTCGAAAATACTCCGCCTAAAACTGTTAAACCACCTGAACCTGTTGTACTTCAGAAAAGAGTTGTACCTGTTCTTGCTGGTCCAAAGGTATTGGGTAAAATCAAGTTGCCTGTTGAAGAGCCTTCTAAAAAGAAGAAATCATCCGACGATAAAAACAAGCGGAAGCGTAAACGTATTAGCGTTAGAAGATCCGCTGATGGTAATAAAACTACTAAAAGTCCAACTTCAAGAAGTGGCTCTGGAGGTGGTAAAAAAACAAATTCTGGAAACAACTCTGGGGGTAACAGAGGTGGAAACAATAGAAGCAATAACCGTCGAGGCGGAAATAATAACAGAAAGAAAAAATCTACTGATGAAGTAGCACAAATTTCTGAAAAAGAGATCCAAGAAAAAATCAAAGCAACAATGGCTAGGATGTCTGGTGGTTCAGGTAAGAGCAACCGTCAGAAAATCAGAAGGTCTAAAAGAGATGCCGTTGCGGAGAAAGAGGCAATCCGTTCTGCTCAAAAGGCAGAGGAAAGTAAAGTGTTGCAAGTTACTGAGTTTATTACAGTAAGTGAGTTGGCTTCTTTGTTGGATATTACGCCTACTGAAATCATTTCGGCTTGTATGAGTTTGGGAACATTTGTTTCTATTAATCAACGTCTTGATGCTGAATTGATTGATTTGGTTGCGGAGGAATTCGGTTCTAAGGTTCAGTTTATTGATATTTCTGACCAAGAAGAGGAAGAAGATGTTGTTGATGATCCAAAAGATTTAACCGAAAGAGCACCTATTGTTACGATAATGGGTCACGTCGATCACGGTAAGACCTCTTTACTGGATTATATTCGTGCGGAAAATGTAATCGCTGGTGAGATGGGTGGTATTACCCAACACATCGGAGCTTATGAAGTAACTACTGAATCTGGTAAGAGTATCACTTTCTTAGATACTCCTGGTCACGAGGCATTTACTGCGATGCGTGCGAGAGGGGCGAAGGTAACTGATATTGCTGTTATTGTTATTGCTGCGGATGATGCGGTGATGCCTCAAACGAAAGAGGCGATTAGTCACGCGCAAGCGGCAGGTGTTCCTATGATTTTTGCCCTTAACAAGATTGACCGTATGGAGGCAAATGTCGATAAAATTAAAAATGAATTGTCTCAGCAGAATATTCTTGTTGAAGAGTGGGGTGGTGAATTTCAATCGGAAGAAATTTCTGCAAAGACAGGTCTGAATGTAGATAAGTTGCTAGATAAAATTCTACTTGTTTCTGATTTATTAGAATTAAAAGCCAATGATAATCGTGGTGGAATGGGTTCTGTTATCGAAGCATCTTTAGATAAAGGTCGTGGATATGTTGCAACTGTTTTGGTACAGAATGGAACATTGAAAGTCGGTGATATGATCGTTGCTGGTTACAACTATGGTAAGGTAAAAGCAATGTTTGATGAGCGTGGAGGTAGAGTAGAGGAAGCTGGTCCTTCAACTCCTGTTTTGGTATTGGGGCTGAATGGAGCACCACAAGCGGGTGAGAAATTCAAAGTTTATGAATCGGAACAAGAGGCGAAAGATTTAGCGACTAAGCGTGAGCAGATAATGAGAGAGCAAGGTAGACGTACTAAGAAACACATCACATTGGATGAAATCGGTCGTCGTTTAGCTCTTGAAAACTTTAAAGAATTGAACCTTATTGTGAAAGCTGATTTTGATGGATCTGTGGAGGCTCTTTCTGATTCTTTATTGAAACTTTCAACTGCGGAGATACAAATAAATGTTATCCATAAATCGGTTGGTCAAATTTCTGAATCAGATGTGTTATTGGCATCTGCATCGGATGCGATCATTATTGGATTCCAGGTAAGACCTTCGAGTAATGCTCGTCAGCTTGCTGAGAAAGAAGATATTGACGTACGTTTGTATTCTATTATCTACGATGCGATTGAAGAAATCAAGTCTGCGATGGAAGGAATGTTGGAACCAAAAATCGAAGAGAAATTTGTTTGCAATGTTGAGGTAAGAGATGTGTTCAAGGTAACACGTGTTGGTACAATTGCAGGTTGCTATGTTCAGGAAGGAAAAGTTAGTAGAAATACTAAGGTCAGATTGGTTCGTGAAGGAATCGTTGTTTACACAGGAGAAATTTCTGGTTTGAAACGTTTCAAGGATGATGTGAAAGATGTTGGAAATGGCTTTGAGTGTGGTATTTCACTTAAAAACTTTAGCGATATTAAAGTAGGAGACTTTATAGAAGGTTATGAGGAAATAGAAATCAAGCGAACATTGTAAGATTTACAATAGAAAATATAATTTAAGTTTAAAAAGCTACCTCTTTAGAGGTAGCTTTTTTTTATTTCTATTTTTATGAATATGAAAAAACAGCAGCTTATTCTCATTTCAATTGTCGCAGCTATTTGTGGCTGCATTGCCGATGTTTTATTGCTGTATTCTTCTGAAGGAAATTACCATACAGGCGACTTAAATTTTTTTAATGAAATATCGCTCAGTAGAATTACTTGGGGTTATTTTATTGGAATATTACTAATTCCTTTTGAATTATTGGGTTTGGGAGTTGTCGGTGATGAGTTGTATCCTGCACAATCTCGTAAGAGAAAAATTTTTCAATTTATTTTGGAATACCTTTTTATCTTAGGTTTGATTTATCACGGAATCATTTCCATAATGGGCATTGTCAAAAAAGAGGCGAGTAATGGCGATTATGTGATAGGTCTATGCAACGCTTTACATGATCCGCTAGTCTTTGTTTTGGGAATAGGATTTGTGTTATTGACTTGTGGAATTGTGTTACCTGTTTGGCGAAAAGAAACCAGCTTACCAAAATGGATCATTTTATTCAATCCGATTGTAACTTATGCCTTTATTTTGGCAATTTACTTTCTGTTTCCAATGGTCGGAAATTATTTGATGGTGGCGGGGTTCAATTTTTCGATATTGGTTTTTTTGGTTGCAGCGATGGTTTTAATGCGAGAATGCGAGAATGCTTGAATGCGAGAATGTTTTGCTGGGTGTTGTTGCCACAATTTTTTAATGCCTGAATGATTGAATGCCTGAATGCTTGAATGATTGAATGCCTGAATGCTTGAATATTTTGCTTTGTGTTGTTGCCACAATTTTAATGATATTAATTAAAAAGAAAATAGACTTTAAATTGAGAATGATTGAATGTTTATCTCTGTCGGTGTCATCTCAGAATTTTTCCAGCGTAGCGCAGAAAAATATCTGAGATCCCAAACCAACAGAGGACAAAATATAGTCTAATGACATGTTTTTCTATGCTGTTTGTTTAAAACTCACCCTTCGTCGTTTGGGGAATGACAGGTAGGTTCAAAGTTTAGAAAATTCGGGAATGGCGGGTTTGCGCTTTGTTTTAGTTATGAAATAATAAAGTTATGAAAAAAACTTCAAGATAAGAATGAGTAGTATTAATATTATAATAAAAAAAAATTTAGTTAAAACGTTATGTATTGTTTTAGCGTTTGTTTTTTGTGCATTTATATTTCTTTTAAATGGGCAGTCAATGCAGGCGCAAAATGATGGTGAGGCGGCAATTTGGCGAGGTTACAAACACAAGTGGACGTACAATCACAGAATTAATAGGATAGGAAATTTTGTGGACAATGATGCGGATGAAATGATTTATACGAGTGCTTCTGGTTTTGGGGAGGATAGTACTTTTTATACTTCGGGATACTCTCGGTTAGAAAGTGATGAAATCCAATTTAAGTATGGTAAAGTTAGTTTAGATATTGAGGGGAAAGAAGGGGATTTAATCGTGAAAAATGCGACGATAAAACTGCCTTTTTCTGAGGAAGAGATTCAGGAAAACCAATTTTACACAGTTCTGAACGGTTATGATATTTTGTCGATAGATAAAGCGGATAAATTAAACTATCTGCAAATAAAAGTTGATGAAGCAAGCTATAGCGACGAAGGGGTGAAATTTGATGTGTCAACAAGCATTATTGCCAATTGTCATTCGGTGGAATGTGCGGTATTGAATAAAAAAATGCACTACAAGATTGATGTGTATTATATGTTGATTTATGGAAAGCAAGATTTTCTCAATTCTAAAAATTGCAGTTATTCAAAAGATTATGATTGGGATAAAAAAATTGAAGTCGTCAATCATCCCGAGACCATTCAAGTGAAGTTGCAATCTGGCAAATATGAGGAGGCAGCGATTGGAATAAAAAGCTTTGCAATTTACTTTGACGACGATCATTGGTTTTTGGAATGGAATAATTTTGCAGAATTGATAGACTATAAAAAAGAAACAGGAATGCTGCGTTTTTCTCTGGACTATTATTACAAGTGCTGGTCTGAAGCTATGAAAGAAAAAGCCGATTATTCAAAGCACAAAAAATATTCAGTAAAATCGAAAGGGCATGCGAGTTTAAACATTTCACTAGCCGCTTTTCAATTTAACAATACGAAAGTCCAACAAGTAAATGAGTCGGGCAGAATGTTCTGGAAAGGCAAAAATATCACTTCCGATTCTCCATTTGCGATGGATAGGAAAAAGATTAGCTTTGAGTGAATATTAATGAGAGAATGCTTGAATGCTTGAATGCTTGAATGCTTGAATGCGAGAATGCGAGAATGCGAGAATGCTTGAATGTAAGAATGCAAGAATGTAAGAATGTAAGAATGTAAGAATGTAAGAATGTAAGAATGTAAGAATGTAAGAATGTAAGAATGTAAGAATGTAAGAATGTAAGAATGTAAGAATGTTTGGTTAAGTTCTCTGGTGGTTATATGCAAATTCATAACCCATACGGTCCGACGTTCGGTTCATAACTCATAACTAAAGAATAACAGCTCTTGTCATTTCACGCTTGCCGATAGGACCAGGAATTGATTGAATGGTGAAGCCCGCTGCTTTCAGATTTCTTTTGACATATCCTTTGGCGCAATAGGTGGTTAAAACTCCTCCCTTGTTCATTGCCTTGTGTAATTTTGTGAAAATATCTATTGTCCAAAGATGTTCTTGTGCGGCAGGCGCAAATGCATCGTAATAAATAATGTCAAACTTGTCGGTAAATACAGTTTCTTCAAGTTTGCCTTGTATTTTTTTTAGGGTAAAATAATTGGAAATTTCTGTGTTTTCATTCCAGGGAGCATTATGTATTTTCACAAATATTTCATCAGTAGAATCGTCATTTTGTATCAATGATTGATGATTTAATTCCTTCCAATTTTCGATGGGAAAAGCTTCAATTGCTGTGTATGAAATATTTTTTTTAAGAATATTTGATTGTTCAAAAGATAAAAGCGCGTTCAAGCCAGTTCCAAAGCCCATTTCAAAAATATGTATGTTTTCAGCATTAGGATTTTGATCTAGGTAGTATTTTAAGCCTGCCTCTATGAAAACATGTTGCGATTCTTGCAGCGCACCATATTTAGAATGATAAGCCTCCCCAAATTGTTCTGAGTAGATAGAGTGTGAACCGTCTTGTGTTGTAATAATCATTCTGCAAAGTTAACAACTAGAAAGTATAATCTATCTACTTATTTCATCGTTAATGATAAGGAACAGCTCAAAAATAATTATCAAAAGGGGTAGTTGTTTTTTGATTTTAACCAATACTGGCACTATGGGAAAAACTATGGGTTAAAATAGATTTAGCCCTAAACATTTATGAGATCCCGAAATGTCGGACCACAGATGTTTCTTACGCTTTGCTCCAGAAATTCTGGGATGACGTGCTTTTTTGTTTGTTTTGAACAGATCAGTACCAATAGTTTTCCCGTAGTACCCCAAAATTTAAAGACACTTTCTCACAAAATCATTACAATGAAATATCTAGGAATCTTTTGCACAATATTTTTGTTAACTAATACTGATATGGAAGCACAGAAACTATCAAAAAAAGATGTTGAAGAGATGCATGGTATTATGGCACGTCAGCAGGAATGCTGGAATGAGGGCGATATAGAATGTTTTATGGAAGGTTACTGGAAATCGGATGATCTCCGTTTTATGGGTAAGAGTGGCGTAACAAGAGGTTGGAGAGAAACATTAGAACGATACCAAAAAGGTTACCCAGATCGAAAAGCAATGGGTAATCTAAAGTTTGAAATCATTTCAACTGAGTTGTTGGCAAAACGCAAAGCATTGATTGTTGGAAAGTGGCATTTGACGATTGAAGATGGTGACAAAGAAGGTCATTTTTCGCTTATTTGGGAAAAGCAAGATGGACATTGGGTGATCATTTTGGATCATTCTTCGTAGGAAATGTGTGAAATAATAAGTTGTATCAGTTAAAAATATGAATGTCCGACAAGAAAAATAAGGGAAAAATAGATTTAGGAACGGCGCCAGTGAGTCAGTTGATTGTACAACAAGCAGTGCCAGCAGGGATAGGAATATTTTCGGTGATCTTTTATCAGATTGTGGATACTATTTTTGTTGGAAATTATATAGGTACAAATGCAATTGCTGCTATCACGGTGGTTTTGCCTATCACTTTTTTAATTTCATCTGTTGGGATGGCGTTGGGCGTTGGTGGAGCGTCAATTATTTCTAGAGCACTTGGTGCGAATGATTCGGAACGTGCCTATCATACTTTTGGAAATTTAAACAGTCTTATCGTTCTGTTTTGTTTTTTAACGGTAACCTTGGGTTATTTTTTCGCCAATCCTGTTTTGAAATTGTTTGGAGCGCAAGGTGATGTTTTTCCTTTGGCATATACCTATTTTTTCTGTCTTTTGCCTGCCTTACCTGGGCTTGCTTGGGCAATGATGACCAACAATGTCATTCGGTCTGAAGGGCAGCCTAAAGTGGCGATGGTGGCGATGATTATTCCAGGTATTGTTAACATCGTTTTTGATTATATTTTTATTGTGAAATTTGGATGGGGAATATGGGGAGCTGGCGTGGCAACAGCCATGGCTTATACCAGTTCCGCTCTGCATAATTTGACTTTCTTTTTAACAGGTAATAGCAGCCTTTCATTGGGAAAAAAATACTTGAAACTGAAATGGGAATTGGTACGAGAGACTTTTGCAATTGGAGGAACAACGATGGTTCGACAGAGTATTGCTGCAGTATTAGCAATTGTAGTAAACAATACGCTGTTTGTTTATGCTGGCGAAATGGGCATTGCATTGTTTGGAATCATCAATCGTGTTTTGATGTTTTCTATGGTTCCTGTTTTTGGTTTGGTACAGGGTTCATTGCCAATCATTGGTTTTAATTATGGAGCTAAGAGTTATGATCGAGTAAAGCAAACTATGATGATTTCTTTGAAGGCAGGAACGGGTTTTGGAGTGATTATTTTGATTATTGTTCTTGCTTTTGCGGATCAAATTGTAGGTGTTTTTTCTAAAGATCCTGCAATTTTAGAAATAGGCGGAAATGCACTTAGGATTGTGTTTTTAGCGATTCCTGTTGTTACAACACAAGTACTCGGTGGGGCTTATTTTCAAGGGATTGGAAAGGCTTTGCCAGCTCTTTTATTGACTTTAAGCCGTCAAGCGTTTTTTCTTATTCCTTTGATATTGTTTTTGCCTAATTTTTTAGAAGCCAATGGAGTTTGGACTGCTTTCCCTATATCAGATACTTTGTCTACGATTATCACTCTTTCGTTTTTGTATCCACAGTGGAAATTATTAAAAACCAATGTAGAGCAACCTTTAGAGGTTTCGGAAACACTGTAGATTTTGACCTGAAAAAAGTATAACTATGAAATTTTTACCCCACTTATTTTTAATGTTTTTTGGATTAATTTCCTGTAATAACCCAACTGTTCAATTAAGAGATGTTACAAAAGAATTGAAGGAAGAGGTAATTAATTTGAAAACAGTAGAAAGCCAAAAAACATTTTTAGAAACTATTCTAGAGATAGATCAAAAAGTTAGGACAGACTCAAAAGATGCTTTGCAAAAATATGGTTACGAAAGTGATGAGGTTTTGGAAGCAAACCAGAAAATGATGTCCGTTGATGAAGAAAATATTATGAAAATAGAACAGTATTTAGAAATACATGGACATCCAACAATAGATAAACATGGTAAGGATGCTGCAATGGCTCCGTGGGTAGTTATTCACCATGTTCCTGAATGCTGTACGATAAGAGAAACAAATTTCAAATACTTATATGAAGCGATGAAAAAAGAAGATTTGGATGATGGAGCTTTTCGACTGTATTTATATCGTTGGAATAAAATGAAATTTGGCAACGAAATAGAATGGGACAGACCATTTAAACCACAAGAAGACATAGATACTTTGGTTAAAGTATTAAATTTGCAGAAATTTGTAACGGAGGTTGATCAGAAATTAAAAGAAGAAATTTAAATAGAATATGCGTCAATTAGCAGGTGTATTGATTCCCATACTAATCATTTGTTTGTTTTTTTTGGGAGATAAATTATTGTTTGAATCCTTGTTGGCTTTTTTCTCGGACGGGAAAATATTTAGTTGGATATATTCAGGAATAAATTGGTTTACCCTTTTGAGTTTTATCCTGCCTTTTTTATCTTTTATTAGAAGTAGAGGTTTTAAGGGCATTCTAAGTTTGGTAGCTTTGGGTTTTGGTATTTTCTTGATGAAAGCAATTATGGCTCCTTTGCTTTGGGGAAATAAAATTTTGTTTGGAATCACTGGAAGTGGATTGGTTTTTAATATTGGCTTGTACACTATTTTAGGCTTGTCTTTTTTGTTTTTCTGTTGGTTTGTTTATGGAATCACTTTTGGAAAATACAATTATAAAGTCAGCGATGTAAAAATAAAAATTCCCAACTTACCAGATGCTTTGGTAGGATATAGAATAGCCCAAATTACAGATGTTCACTCAGGAAGTTTTGATAGCAAAAAAGGCATGCAAAAAGGCATTAAATTAGTCAATGATCAGAAAACAGACTTGATTGTATTTACGGGCGATTTGGTGAATATGCGGGCTAATGAAATTGAGCCTTACTTTGAAGATTTTAGTAAATTGAATGCACCAGATGGTATTTTTTCTGTGTTAGGAAATCATGATTATTATCAATTTCAGTGGTCGTCGGATATGGATCAGGTAAAGAGAAATTACAATTTGTATTTAGAGCAACATAAAAACTGTGGTTTTGAATTGCTGTTAAATGAACATGTAATCATTGAAAAAGGTGGGGCAAAATTAGCTTTGATTGGTGTCGAAAATTGGGGTGATCCGCCTTTTCCACAAAGAGGAGATTTGGATGTGGCGATGCAAAATATAATCGGGACGGTGAAATCTTCTATTAATAATTTGCCGATGAATGTTATGGGGAATCCTATGATTGTGAAAGATGCAGATGCTAAAATTTTGCTATCACATGATCCTTCGCATTGGGAAAAGAAAGTAATCGACTATCCAACTAAGATGGATTTGACATTGAGTGGACATACTCATGCAATGCAATTTGGCTTTGATGTTTTGGGCTTTAAATGGAGTCCTGTTAAGTATCGTTACAAACATTGGTGGGGTTTGTACGAGCAAGCTGGAAGGCATTTGTATGTCAATCGTGGATTTGGATTTTTGGGCTTTCCTGGTAGGGTAGGAATGTGGCCAGAGGTTAGTGTTTTTGAACTGACGAAGGGCTAATACTTCAATGCGAGAATGCGAGAATGCGAGAATGCGAGAATGCGAGAATGCGAGAATGCGAGAATGCGAGAATGCGAGAATTTCTGGTGCTTTTGGCACGAATGCAAGAATAAGAGGATTTTTAATATGCTTTCATTTCAATAAAAAATAGAATGATAGGAAAATACGAAACGGTAATATGGGATTGGAATGGGACTAATTTAAAATTTGTTGAGGGGGGTTGTAATATAAAAACCCAAATTGAGCATTTAAAATATTTATAATTACAAAATACGTGAAAGATTATATTTTGAAAATAAGAAAAAAATTGGGACACGCTCAATTTATTCATCCTGCTGCCAGAATTTTAATTGAAAATAAAAATGGAGAAATTTTATTTATACAAAGAAATGACAATGGTAAAATTGGATTACCAGTAGGTGGATTAGAAGAGAATGAGACAAGTAATTGGAATAAGCTCAAGCCCTCAAAAAGAATCGGTGGAATATTCTAATGGAGATAAAATTCAATATTTTACCATTGAATTTTACTCAAATGATTGGGAAGGAGAAATTATCATTAAGGATAAACAAGAAATAAAATCAGCAGATTTTTGGATAAATAAAATTTGAAAAATTTACCAGAAAATGAAATGTCAATCATTGATTCTTGGAATTACTATAAGGAGCATAATAGAGTTATGCTTAAATGAATCATTCAAAAGTGTTTCACTAAATACAGGTTAGGGTGAGATTCCGTATATTTTCTTTCAGAAAATTATGGAATGACGATCTTTTAGTCTTTTGAAAATTAGAATCTACTCCCCAAGCAACAACAACATATAATGCGCCGCTGACCAGCTGAAATTCTCCGACTCTAAGCCTTTGCCAGTAATGGGATTGTAATTTTCTCGGATGGATTTGCCTTTTTCTAGAACGCCTTCTGCATTGTGGAATAGTTTTTTTGTGATTGCCTTTGCGTCTTCGGAATAGCCGTAATTTTGAAGCCCTTTTATGCCAAAATAGGCTTGGTCTAGCCAGTTGGGTCCTCTCCAATAACCGCCTTCTGGCTTGAATTTTGGATGGTCTGCGCTCAGGGTTTGTAAGGGAACTTTGGTGTTAAAAAGTTTTTCATTTAGCATGTTTTTATGAACGGATTGGGCTTGTTCCTCCGTTGCAACATTTGCCCATAAGGGTATCCAGCCTTCGCAGCCCATCGTTGTAATGAAAGTTTTGCCATCAATGCTGGTGTCGTAAAACCAGCCCGTTTTTTTATCGTAAAATTGTTCTTGGATTTTCTCTTTTAACTTGTCGGCTTCTTTGGAAAGTTTTGCTTCGTCTTTTTCTAATAAAAGAATGGTCGCCATTTTAATAAGATAATTTTTCTCTGCAAAAAGATAAGCATTTAAATCAACGCTTTCTTGATCCAATGAAAAAGCGTGTTCAGCATTTTTTAAAATTTTACTTTCATCAAAGCGCACGGCATTGTCCATTCCACTTTCCCATTTAGCGGCAACCAGTGTTCCATCGGTGGAGCCGTATTCGCACAGACCGTCTTTGTCATGATCTCTATCTTTGTACCACCAATAGTGTTGCTTTACGATTTTTGGATAAATTTCTTTTAAAAATTCGCTGTCGTTTGTCTCTTTATAAACCTCCCAAGCTGCCCAAGCGGAAAGGGGCGGTTTGGTGTTTCGGTAATTGTGTTTTTCAGTTTTGGTATCTCTATAAACGCAGTCTGCGATGAAGCCGTTATCGTTCTGAAAGTCGAACATTGCACTTATTTGTTGCTTGGCAAGATTGGGATTGAAATGGGCGAGTGCGACGGCGTGTTTCCAGCTATCCCAAGCCCAAAATCCGTGAAACCATTCGTAATGATAACTGGGAAAAAGTCCGCTGTGCTTTAATTCTCCAGCAGGAACGCGCCAATTGTTTTGAAGGGTTAAGAGCGTTTTTATCAGTAGATTTTTATAAATAGAATCGGTCCAAGTAGTGTCTAGTTTTTGGGTTAATCGGTCTAATTGGTCTTCTTTTTGGAGGATGTATTTGCGTAAAAAAGATTCGATATTTTTGCTTTTCACCATTATGTTTTGATACTCAGCACCACCGCTATAATTTGGAAAAATAAAGCTTTGTGCTGTCAATAATTGCTTGGTTTTTCCAGCTTCCAAAGTGAACTTTTTAAGATTGAGTTGATAGTTGTTTTGGTCAATAATTGTTTCTAAAATGATTTCGTTGAGTGCTCTGATTCTTCCAAGTGCTTTGCTTTTGGTGGAGCGTATTAAAATGCCGTCTTTGACTTTTTCAAATTTCAAACTTTCTAAATAGGTCGTGCCTTTCCAACTTGGTGTCAGTTCTATTTTTTTGGTGGAAATGTTTTTTATTTTGGTATTAATAAATGCAGTGTGTGGCGATGTGAAAAAGACGGTTTGAGAAATTTCTAATTGCTCATTTTTAAAAATTTGCTCTAAGTGACTGGTGTATGATTTTTGGGTTGCTGTGAATGAATTCCAATCAATGGTATTTTTTGTGCTGCCATTGCTGTTGTCGATGAGTTGTAATTGAGTGAGTGATTTGCTACTCCAAACTCCATTTTCCTGCGTCATTAAAAATGGTCCTGAAAACCCACCATAGTAATTTTTATCTGTGGGAAAACCGTAAGCAAACCACGCTCCTTTATCTGAAAATGCAAGGGCGTTTCTATGCTGAGCGGAATCTGGTGTGCCAGCGTAATCAAGGATGTTTACTTGCGCATTAATGTTTGAATTTTGAATGCTCATCCAAGCGATTAGGGCAAACACTAGATTTATGTAGGGTTTCATGTCTCCTAAGATAAGGAATATTGTTCGATTTTCCGAATTTAATGTTTCAATGCTCAAATCAATGTTGTTGAGTTAAGGAATAGCCGAATTAGATGCAGAGCACTTCTTTAATTATTTTTTATAATGTTTTTCTCAATAAATAGAACCACAAGAGAACACTGTGCTGCATCTTAAGCTTGTAATATTTAACCCTATCTGGTAACCCTATCTGGATTTATGTAATTCGACCGCAGAACGGTCTAAATTTCTTAACCTAATACATATAAAAAAACACGTGCGACCGCTCTGCGGTCGATAAAGATTATGCGGAATAATTAGCTAACATACTTGGACCGCTCTGCGGTCTTTTAGTCGTTTTCAGCTTGATTAAGTTTCCAAATATTTTGTAATTCTATTCGATAATCTCAGAGAGGTTACAACCAAAATGATGTGTTAAAATTCTTAACTAAAAAACATTGATTCTCTAATGCTTCAATGTTCTGTTCTTTTTTTATTGAAGCATTATATCATTGAGTCTACTCCAAAAAGAGATAATTTTCACAAAATGGAATTTTTTAGATGAGGTTTGCATTTTTTGAGATTCGTTGATGCCTGAGCATCAAGGAATTGAAAAAGGTGCAAAGATCGCTAAAAAAAACATTTTTGATTTTTTATCTTTCTGGAGTGGACTCATCATTTCTTAAAGGCAGGGGAAGTGCGGAGGATGAACTTGGCGACGGAGGGGCTCAATATGCGAAATTACGCCCGATGCGAATGGAAATGTTTTTATGTGTGCGAAGGTGAAATTTTTAAGGTTGACCATACTTTACACGCACACATAAATGCATTGAAATGGACAGCGGGGAGAGGACTTAATCGAAGATGATACTCGCCGTTCTGAAAATAATGCCTGAATGCCTGAATGCCTGAATGCTTTAATGCCTGAATGCCTGAATGCCTGAATGCTTGAATCCTTGAATGCCTGAATGCTCCAATGCTTTAATATTCTGTTCTTTTTTATTAAAGCATTGAAGCATTATATCATTGAAGCATTCTTCAAAGCTAGTGGAATCTTCTTTTTTTACTGGTAGTTTTAGAGCGATTTTTACGGTTGGGGTTATCGTTTTTGGATTTCCAGCTTCTTTTATCTTTTACTTTGTCGCTGCTGCTAGAACTACTTCCTCTGTAATTGCCTCTGCCACCACGATCTCTATCACCGCCTCTGTTTCTTCTGTTGCCGCCTCTGTCTCTTCTATCGCCACCTCTGCCACCACGATCTCTATCGCGACGACGACCGCCGCCGCCATCAGAGCCTTTAGCATCATTTAAGTTTCTTGAAGAACCTAAATTAAGGCTATTTAGTTTACTTTCGACGATTGCTTTAATTAAATCTTCTTTAGATAAATCTGCAAAAAGTGTTTGAACTTTTTCAAACAATTCTGGGCTGACTTTATCAGAATCTTTTTTATTAATGATTTGCTCACACCAATTTTCAATTCTAATATCTACAATTTCTGCGGTACTAGGAATCAATACTTTTTCAAAAATAATATCGAGTTGTTTGGCAAGTCTATTGATTTTGTAAGTTTCTTTTGGACTTATAAATGCAATCGACGTTCCTTTTTTTCCAGCCCTTGCTGTTCTTCCACTTCGGTGAGTGTAATAAGAATTATCATCGGGTAGGGTGAAGTGAAAAACGTGTGTAATATCGCTGACATCTATTCCTCTAGCTGCCACATCAGTAGCAATCAGAACTTGTAAATCATGTTCTTTAAAACGTCTCATGACTCGGTCCCTATGAGCTTGAGATAAATCACCATGAATAGCATCCGCTCTGTAGTTTTTCTTAAGAAGTTCTTCCGCTAGTTCCTGAGTATCTCTTCTAGTTCTACAAAATACAATGCCACGCATATCTGAGTGAACATCTAGAAATCTGGTCAAAGCTTCTGTTTTATCAGACTGTCTAACCGCAGTGTAGAAATGTTTGATGTTTGTGTTGACCTGTTCTTTTACATTAATCCTTATTTCAAAAGGATTGTCCATGTATTTGTCAACAATTTTTTTGATAAATGATGGCATCGTAGCAGAAAATAGCCAAGTCAGTTTTTCTTCAGGAGTGTAGCTTAGAATTTCATCTAATTCATCCTTGAAGCCCATATTTAACATTTCATCAGCTTCGTCCAATACTAGAACCTCTAGGTTATCTAGTTTGACAGCTCTTCTTTTGATGAGGTCAATCAATCTTCCAGGAGTTGCAATGATGACATGTTGAGTCTTTCTCAGTGCTTGGATTTGATTGCTAATAGCAGCTCCACCGTAAACGGCAAGCACATTGACTTTGTCTTGGTACTTGCTAAAAGTGTGTAATTGTTCCGCAATTTGTTGACCTAGCTCCCGTGTTGGAGCTAAAACAAGAGCTTGCGTAGAATGGTTAGTGGTATCAATTTGCTCTAGGAGCGGCAAGCCAAAAGCGGCTGTTTTGCCTGTTCCTGTCTGTGCAATACCGATAAAATCTGAAAAGCCATCCAGCAATTGTGGTATGGCTTTTTGTTGAATTTCTGTAGGTTTTTCAAAACCAAGTTCTGATAGAACTTTCAAAATCTCTTCTGAAAGACCTAACTCTTTAAATGTAGACAATTGAAATGATTTTTGTGCCGATCTCAAGATTAGGATAGGGTGGTGCGAATTTTCTTAAAAAATCTCTTGATCTAACCTTTGGGTCTGCTATTTTAATAATGCTTCAATGCTTCAATGCTGTAATACTTCAATGCTGTAATACTTCAATGTTAGAATGCATTGTTTTGCTATTTACGTCCTAATGCTTGCATCTAAAAGTAAGCCAAAATGGTGCTTTGAGTACATTTTTTATCAATTCTAGCTTGCTTTAGGCTGCAAAGGTACTGTATTTCTATTGAAAAAGAGATTTTATAGGGCTATTTTGAAAGTTGAAAGTTGAAAGTTTGAAAAAGAATGCGAGAATATTTGAATGTTGATGTTCTGTACCTTTTGTTAAAATAGGAACACAAAATCAAAAATTATTGATACTAACTAATGATCCCTTCATAATATGACAGCGTATTATTGATTTTTACGTGTTCCTATTGTTATTATTGTTTAATAGCTGTAGATGCTTCGATTACAACTTGTGGGAACAGAAAAAATCAGGGTTTTGGAATGATGGCTTGAACGGCTAAAGGCATACATAAAATTGTAATGGTGGTTACTGCAAATTTGTAAAAGTCTTCCTCTTTAATTTCTGTTTTTTTTAATTTACCAACTAAAAAGAATGATATGTCCCATTTTAGTTTTGCACTAAGCAATTTTAGAAATTCACGAGATTTAATAATCTCGACTTCTGTTTTTATTTTATTATTAGTAGGCATTAAATCAAAATCCTTTTAGAGAATGGTGTTTCTCACTCCCATACTACTATCATCTAACTTTATTTTTGCCGTACTTTTGTACTGTGGTGTGATATAGTTGAACGACTTTTTAGCTATAAAAAACGCAATTATCGGACAAATCAAAAGCCATATTAATGCCTTTTACCAAAGGCATTAATATGGCTTTTGTGTCTTTTATATTATTCACTTGGGGCGATTATTTGTTGCTAAATGTGGTAAGTAAAAGTACGAGTACAGTAACAAGACTTACTACTGGAATTAAAATTGGTGATTTTTGAAACATTGGTTTTGCTTTCTGAGATGGGACATAAATTAAATCACTAGTTTCTATTTCAATACTAGTAAAGTCGTTAGCAGTTACTGCTGTTAAATCAATATTGTACTCCTGTTTATTTCTTATTAATTTAATGTTTTAGAATCAGCAAAATCACCCAATCCACCTACGTGTCCTAGAACTTCATGTAGAGACATTATGTCTTTTTCAAGAAGTACTTTTCCAGGTCGATTTACTTCCCCCAAAATAGTTATTTCTTTGTTTAATACTTTGACAACAACTAAAGGCTCTACAATAAGTTTTACATAAATATTTGCTAATTTTTTTTCAGCTTTTTCAACAGTTAAATTAAGAAGATGGACTTTGCCAATTTGTGGCAAAGTCACATCTCCATCACTGTTCACAAGTAACCATTTTCCATAGACTTCATTCGAATTATAGTTGCTAAAAATCGACCCTACGCTGAGATCATCATGATTCCAAACACTGATGCTTAATTTGTCACCAGTCTTTAAGATGTAAGTTTGGTTGCTTCCATTTTTTTCGTAGGGTTCAGATTCTATTGATGCATAATAATTAAATTCCTTCCTTTCCATTTCTTCAAAGTAGTTTAAGCCATCTGAAGTTTGTAAAAGATTGTAACTTTTGCAACCACTCATTATAATGGTAAATAGACAGAAAATTAAAACGAAATTAATATTGATTTTAAATCTGCTTGTATAAAATATGTTGTTGCTCATGTTTAAATATTTCGATTTTAACTATTCACGTACTGTTTTGGTATTTCATAATTGTTAGTTGTTAATTGATTTCGGTATTAGAAAAAATAGATAGTTAGTATAACTAAAAGAAAAATTGAACAGCTTAAAGCCATTCTTTTTTTAGTTTTGAATTTTCGTTTTTGTTAACGTGAATTTCTTTTTGAATTTCTTTCGTTTTCAAGACTTTTTTGACACTTTCTTCCAGTTTGTCCAAGTCTTGATCTCCCTTAGAAATATAGTCAGAAGCATTAAATTTTAATAATTCAATAGCTGTTTCTATATCTTTTTGCCCACTTAATAATATGATCGGTATTTTTTTCTTGATCTATTAATGTTTTCATAACGGACTTGCCATCCATTGCATAAACCTGAAAAATCAAAGCTTAGGTTAAGTATTTTTTTGATGCTTAATAATTCAGTTAATAAAAAGCAAGAAACAAGAAGTATGATAATTGCTTCAAATACTGAAACGTAGCTTTTTATACTAAATGCAATTAGGATTAAAAAAAAGTTTGAGATGTATAAAATTGAAGCTGATTTTATATGATTGAATCTTGTTTTTAGTAATAAATGATGAATATGTGTTTTGTCTGGTTGGAATGGAGATTGCTTTCTCATTAATCGGTGAAATATTGTTTTAAATATATCATATATTGGCAGTATTAAAATACCAATGATTGCTACGATAATGTTATTTAAATGAGGTAGACTTTCAATAGATCCAATTTGAATTAACTTTATTCCCATTAGTGCCAATAGTGCCACCTGCGCTATGACCGTGAACATATAAATTGCAATTTGACCTTAATAAATCTAATATTCTTTGATTATATATTGGATCGGATAAAAAAATGTTTTTAAATTTTAAATATTCTTCTTTTATTTTTTTTTTCATATTCACTAATGTTCCAATTACCAACAATAACTAATATTTTATCTAGCATTTTTGAGAATGCACTTAAAATCATATGAATATTGTTTTCAGGTTCTATTCTACAAACCTTAAAAGCATATTCTTCAAAAAGAAATGGATATAAATCCGTAAATTCTCTTTTTAATGCATAGTTCTGAATTACATGGTCTGCACCATATGCAATTAATGTGCTTTCTTTATTGTATTCTTGTTGGACGTATTCTTGAATACCTGCATTTTCTGTAACAATTGTATCAGCAAATTTGACAGCTATTTTTTCAGAGAATTTTAAAAAATGTTTAGCAAAACCTTGCCATTTATCTCTTTTCCACTCTACGCCATCTATATTAACAATTATTTTTTGTCCAAAGAAGAGCTTAATAAATGGGAGAATAAAGCAGCCTGAGACTCCGAGAATTAATAAAGTGTCTGCATAAATTAAGGCGTGTAAAATTGACAAAACATCATAAGGAACACTTTGAATGCCATTTGCATTTAATGGGAGGTAGATCAATTTTGCCCCTTTCCAATGTTGTTTTCTATCGCTTTCTTGATACAGATGCTTGCTACAATATACTGATATTTTGTGTTTTTCAGCGAGGTGTTCAACTAAATGATGAACTAGAGTTTCAAAGCCTCCATACCTAGAAGGAACTCCAGCGGAGCCAATTATTGCGATATTGTTCATAACTTTGGCGTTTATTATATAATATACGTGAAAATTACTCTAAGGTTCCAACTATTTGGATTATAGAAATTTAAATAGTTAATTAATTTGGAATGTTTGTGTATTTTGCTCTAATTCCGTGTTTTTTCTGCCTTTCTACCACATCAATAATTGTGGATTGCATTTTTGAAATGCTAAAGTTTTGTGAATGTTGGAAAGCTGCTTTATTATACTTATCGTAAAATACTTTATCGTTTGATAGTTGGCTAATTATTCCAGTCAATGCATTTGTATCTCTGTAATCTATGTGGAATCCATTTATGTTATTGTTGACAATTTCTGCTATGCCCCGACAGGTGGAACAATTACTGGTATACAATATGCCATTGCTTCAAGAAAGCTTCAGGCACGACCATTCCTGCTCCTTCGTGTGATGGGAATAAGAACAAATGAGAGGATTGATATTTTTCCTTTAATTGAACTCTGTTCATCCAAGCAATAAACTCTACGGCATTTTTTATGTCTAATTTTTTGGCTAAATTTTTTAAAAAATACAATTGCGGATCCTTGCCAATTAATTGAAGTTTGACTTTTGATTTGGATTTTTGATTGAGATTGTGGTAAAATTTAGCAAAACTTTTCAAGCATAAATCAAAACCTTTTAATGGTACAAATCTTCCAATCGAAATAATGGTAAAAGTATCTTTGTTTTTCATTGTAGATTCGTTTAATCCTTTTTCGCATGCAACAGCAGGAAGGACCGTTAGCTTTTCATCTGCTAAATTCAGTACTTTTTTTATAGTGCTATTTATACCAATTATATGATCGGCATTCCTTTTACACAGTTTTAAAAATGGATCGATATTCTAAAAGTATTTTTTTATAATATTGGTTGCGCTGTGTTTTAAATGTTCTTACATTCAAGTCACTAATGCAAATGTAAAATACATCCAAAATGTCAGCTCCAATATCCAGCAAAATCAAATGCCCATCAACACCATCATAGGAAGCGAAAGCAGCCTCCTCAATAGAACCTACAATATCAGCCTCAAAATCGGCTTGTAAAGATATTTATAGGCACACTTTGCAATTGCCTCTGTACGGGCAACCCTTGCGGTTGCCCCCTTCTACAAAATTGTCTTTGGAAAAGAAAATCTTGCCCGTATGAATACCTTTAATTATTTTTTTCCCCAATAAAAAAAATTTTTTTCAAAAAACTGAGTACAAAAACACACCTTTCATCTTATATAAATAGAAACAATAATTATCTCAAAAGACGAATCGGCCGATTCAATTTTTTGTAAGAGTATATGCATTTATTACTATTTATTAATGCTCAAAATTTATATAAAATGAAAGAATATAATTTGAAAATGCTTTTTTTATTTTTCCTAACAGCATTAATGACTTGAATCCAAGATATTTGCAATTAGGCTTCTCTTTAAATGATGCAGCCGTTGCTACTTGGAAATACAAATACATGGTGATGCGCCCCAATGTATTTATCCACGAATTTATGGACCCAAATTATCAAACAAACTTGTATAGACTAATTCCTTGACCAAATTCGACATTCTCTGGTTATCCATCTGGACACTCTTGTTTTGCCGCTGCCGCTGCTGGAGTATTTTATCGATTTCTTCGGAAATCAAACCAATTTTACCGATAGATCTCACGAAGGAAGAACAGAATTTGGAGGAGCAGCAAGAAACTTTAACTCCTTTGAACAATTGGCAAGAGAAAATGCCTTTTCAAGAATTCCACTAGGCGTTCACATTAGAATGGATTGTGCAGAAGGCCTGCGTTTAGGTTATGAAATTTCTGATGCCTTAAAAGCCTATGATTTATCTGGAGAAGGGACTTAAAATTCTCGCCGAATAATAACAAGCTAGTAAATAATAATGTGTCCCCCTTTTTACCTAGGGACGGCTCATAAATAAGTGTCCAAGTTTGACCGAACGTCGGACCGATAATTATTTTGATTTTCTGCAAGGCATTTTTGACGGGGCCGACCTTCGGAGAATAGCCGAGCTATTGTTGAGAAAAATAACAACGCATAAAATTGAAAGAACAACTTCAAAATGGACAGTTATTTTTGAGCCGTTCCTTAATACACTTTAAAATAAATAACTATACTTTTTGAACATGTCTTTTTGTACTATACTGCATCTCGTACTCAACTTGGTAGCCCTGCTATCAGTTTCCGTGCGTTCTTTGTATAGTTCAAAAATACAAAGCTCAAAA
>Ga0209187_1000468_pt1 | contig 69174 bp, 56 predicted proteins | sample BantaG_FD_187430 | JGI IMG/M metagenome (GOLD analysis project Ga0209187, IMG submission 187430) | Marine algal microbial communities from Bantry Bay, Ireland - BantryBay_4 metaG (SPAdes) (version 2) | ecosystem: Host-associated > Algae > Red algae > Unclassified | place: Bantry Bay, Ireland...
ATTGTTATCTAACTGAATTGATGTGAGCGATTCTGCACCAATTCCTGAACCACTTAATCCAAAAGTAAAGGCAGTACCATCTTCATTAGTATAAGTGAAAGTACCGTCGTTATTGTCCACAATTTCTGTGACTGTTTCTTCTATATTTGTTACTGTGCCGTCACCAGATATATGCGAAGCAATTACATTTCCATCATTTAAGTTTTCAAATTGAGATAGAAGACTACCCATATCTATAACATTAAGATTACCATTTTCGTCTTGATAATTTAGTTGATTAGAAAAAGGATCATAACTTAATTCAGTCAACGTGTTGCTTCCTGATCCACCACCAGAAAGAAGGCTACTCAAATCTATTTCGTTAGTCGTACCATCCTCATCTAAGTAGACGAGATGACTAAGAGCAGGATCAAAAGCTAATGCAGTCAATGTCTCACAATTATCAATCACAGGGCAAAGGTCAATTACATTGGCATCCCCATTTTCATCAATATAATTTAGTGAATTAGTATTGTTATCTAACTGAATTGATGTGAGCGATTCTGCACCAATTCCTGAACCACTTAATCCAAAAGTAAAGGCAGTACCATCTTCATTAGTATAAGTGAAAGTACCGTCGTTATTGTCCACAATTTCTGTGACTGTTTCTTCTATATTTGTTACTGTGCCGTCACCAGATATATGCGAAGCAATTACATTTCCATCATTTAGATTAGAAATAGTAGAGATAAGATCTGCTAAACTTGTAACAGTAGTTTCATTATTTTCATCAATATATACTAATTCATTTGTTATATTGTCATATGCTAAGGCTGTTACAGACTCACAATTGTCGATGACAGAGCAGAGCTCTATTACACTTGCATCTCCATTTTCGTCTGTGTAATTTAAAGTATTAGTTGATTGATCTAACTCAATTGTAGTGAGTGATTCTACAGCAGTTCCACCTGACATTAAACTTGAAAGGTCAACACTGTTTCCTTTGCTTATACTTAATTGTGACCCATTTAATTCTAAATCTTGTAACTCATTCTGTATATCGCTATCAGCATCATCTACATTATCTATAACACTCTTATATGATACAAATGAGTATGGAACTGAATTTAATTTAGCAACAGCTTCTAATGGGTCTCCATTATCTATACTCGTAATTGTTTTTAGATAATAGTTATCAGCAGCCCAGTCAATTAGGCTTAGGTCGTCAGAAGTAGAACCTTCTCCGATAACAAATAAGTAAAGACCAAACTCGTTAGTCATTGTAGAATGTATTTCAGAATATACTTCAGGGCCACTTTCTCCACTTTGTAGAATTACTATTTCTGCATCTACTGCAGCATTAGCTATAGGAAGACCATCTGTGTCTCTGGCAATAGCCTGATAATTAACAGAAAAGGGAATAGATTGACCTATCAGAAATATAGGCAAAACACTAAATAAGAGGATGTACAGTGCACTATGCAATGTTTTCATAATGTGATGATTGAATGATTATAATATATAAGAGAAGCGTGCTTTCTTTAGAAAGCAAGAAGAGGGGATATTAAGAGGTAAATGCGAAGTTATGATATTCTATATCTCAATTAAAGGATTGTGCTAAACATAATATATTTGTGTAAAGTATTTTACAAATACCATCAGCATATAGGGACTTGTCCGTACTTGGCTTTTTTGTAGTATGAATATGTTCAAATAGTAAGCTGGATTAATTTAGTTTATATACTTGTAGGAATGACATACCTTTGTACAAAAATCAGATCTATTGTTTCCAGAATATGATGTCATAGTAGTAGGTGCCGGACATGCCGGATGTGAGGCGGCCGTCGCAGCAGCCAATATGGGTTCTAAGGTTATGCTCGCCACGATGAATATGCAGACCATCGCTCAGATGAGCTGTAATCCTGCCATGGGAGGTGTGGCTAAGGGTCAGATCGTTCGTGAGATAGATGCATTGGGAGGTAATAGCGGAATCATTACAGATCATACCATGATCCAGTTCCGTATGCTTAATAAGTCCAAAGGTCCTGCGATGTGGAGTCCACGGGCTCAGAGTGACAGAATGTTATTTGCTCGTATGTGGAGAAATATGCTGGAAGCGAATGAAAACATAGACTTCTGGCAGGAGATGGTTACGGGATTAATCGTAGAAGATGGCAGATGTTGTGGTATACGTACGAGCATAGGCTTAGAAATAAAATCTAAAGCAGTTGTATTAACCAACGGAACATTCCTTAATGGTCTTATACACATTGGTGAGAAACAATTTGGCGGTGGTCGAGCAGGTGAGAGAGCAGCAACAGGTATTACGGAACAGTTAGTAAGCTTAGGTTTCGAATCAGGTAGGATGAAAACAGGTACTCCTGCAAGAGTAGATGGTCGATCATTAGACTGGAATAAAATGGAACTACAACCAGGAGACGAGAATCCAGGGACATTTTCATATACAGATACACCGAAATTAGAAAACCAGACACCATGCCATATTACATTTACGAATGAAGCCGTGCATGCTGAATTAGAAAAGGGCTTTGATAGGTCACCCATGTTTAATGGACGAATAAGAGGCCTTGGTCCGAGATATTGCCCGAGTATAGAAGACAAGATACATCGATTTGCAGGGCGAGATAGACATCAGTTATTTGTAGAGCCAGAAGGTAGAGATACCTGTGAGATATATGTGAATGGATTTTCGAGTTCTCTACCAGAGGATGTGCAGTATAGAGCTTTGAGGAAAATAGAAGGCTTTGAGAATGCTAAGATGTTCCGACCTGGTTATGCTATCGAGTATGACTTCTTCCCACCGACACAATTAGATATCAGCCTGGAGACTAAGTCAGTTCCTAATTTGTTTTTCGCTGGTCAGATTAATGGAACGACAGGGTATGAGGAGGCAGCATGTCAGGGTTATATGGCAGGTATAAATGCCCACTTAAAAGTCAACGAACAAGATCCATTTATACTTAAAAGATCAGAAGCTTATATAGGTGTACTCATAGATGACCTTGTCAACAAAGGTACTAAGGAACCTTACCGTATGTTCACATCCCGTGCAGAGTACAGAATATTACTGCGTCAAGATAATGCAGACATGCGACTCACTCAGAGAGCACAAGATATAGGTGTGCAAGGGTTAGAAGAAAGAATAGAAAGAGTACATACGAAAGAGAGTGGTGGCAAAGAAATCAGAAAGTATATTGAAAAAATGGGCGTCACACCAGACCAACTAAATGGATACTTGAAGGAAATAAATTCTACACCACTTAAGCAACAAGTCAAAATAGGCACAGTTCTTAGTCGACCAAATGTCAGTCTCGAAGGATTGCGACAGCACTCAACAGTGCTCGATGATTTTCTTAATGCCCACGATGATGAGACCATCAATATAGCAGAGACAAACATAAAGTATGAAGGCTATATACTGAAAGAAAGAGAGATGGCAGAAAAGATGGAAAGACTGGAAAATTATAAACTAGCAAAGGAGATTGACTTTGACAGTCTACAATCTTTGTCTGCAGAAGCTCGTGAGAAGCTCAATCGAATCCAACCAAGAACGATAGGACAAGCATCAAGAATTAGTGGCGTATCTCCATCTGATATCAGTGTGCTTTTGGTGCATATGGGGAGGTAGATGATAGAGCATTTCATATTATTCCCACAGAGCGCAAATGCTATTTACTTGATTAGGATTTTTAATAAGAGGTCTTATACCATCAGATTCACCAAATAAGTTTATAAAACTTCAAAAAGTCTCCATATATCAAGTGTGTCTTATATATATGTGTAAGCAAACTCAAACTTTACTTTATTCTATCTGTTTCTTTTGTTGAGTAAGCGACAAACCTACAGAGCTTGCGCTAAATTATGCCAAGACCGACCATCAAACCATTAGGACAAAAGAATAAAATCACACTAAGCCAGAGCTTTTCAGCCTTGAAGTACCTACCACGATTTATTGCGGAGATACGTGCAAGCGGAGGACTTTATTTTTGGAGTAACCTTATTGCAAGACTGATTTCCTCTGGAATCCCGATACTATTATTATGGGTAGCTAAGCTCATCGTAGATGAGGTTGTGTTGCAAGCAGGACAGGAGATTAAAGATTTCTCACAGCTATGGACATACGTGACTGTAGAAATAGCATTAGCGATCAGCTCAGACTTGCTACGCAGAGTCATTAATCTGACAGATGGCCTGATGGGTGACCTTTATTCTAATGACTCTTCGGTCAAGCTGATACGTAAGACCAAAGAAGTAGAACTAAAAGATCTCGAAGATCCGACCTTCTATGATAAATTGAATATGGCAAGAACACGGACGACCAGTAGGATTAATCTTATGTCTAATGTGCTTAGCCAAGGTCAGGATATAATTATGATTACCTCGCTGATCGTAGGGCTGGTGGTCTACGAACCATGGCTGATATTTTTATTAATAGCCTCAGTTATACCAGCATTTATTAACGAGTTTAAGTTTAGCAGTTCTTCTTATTCTCTCGCGAGATCATGGACTTCCGAGAGGAGAGAATTAGACTATCTCAGATACATCGGTGCTAATGATCGGACAGCTAAGGAAATTAAATTGTTTGGTCTATCGGACTTTGTGGCATCACGATTTGCAAGATTAGCAGACAACTATTATCATGCTAATAAGAAACTTGCCGTAAGGAGAACGCTATGGGGAAGTGTGTTTAATGTAATCGGAGTAGTCTGTTACTATGGTGCATATGTGATGATTATTACTAAGACTGTCATGAGTATTATTACGATAGGTGAGTTGACATTTTTATCCAGCTCCTTTAATCGACTGAGAAATAGTCTGCAAGGCGTATTCACACGTTTTACAAAGATTACAGAAAGTGCATTGTACCTGCAAGATTACTTCGAGTTTTTAGATTTAGAAATAAAAGAAGATGTAGGATTTTTAGTTAAGCCGACTCCCGCAGAGATAGTAGATGGCTTTGAATTTAGGAATGTACATTTCAGTTATCCAGGCGCAAATGTAGAAGTTTTGAGCGGACTTAATCTCAAGATAAAAGTAGGAGAGAAGATGGCTTTTGTCGGTGAGAATGGATCAGGTAAGACAACATTGATTAAGCTAATGCTGAGATTCTATGATCCGACACAAGGTGAGATATATTTAGATGGGGTAGATGTAAGACATTATAATCGGTCAGAATATCAGCAATTATTTGGGGTTATATTCCAAGATTTCGTCAGATATGAATTTACTATTGGAGAGAATATAGCCGTAGGTAAGATCGAAGAAGTAAGTAACGCTAAGAAGATACGTGACGCAGCTGACAAGAGTCTGGCAGCAGAGGTTGTAGAAAATTTACCTAAGCAATATGATCAGCAATTAGGTAGAAGATTTAAAAATGGAAAAGAACTATCTGGAGGACAGTGGCAAAAAATAGCACTTGCCAGAGCCTATATGAAAGATGCCAAAGTGATGATCTTAGATGAGCCAACATCTGCGTTAGATACCAGAGCTGAGTATGAGGCTTTCCAGAGATTCATTGCGTTGACAGAAGGTAAGACCTCAGTGATTATCTCACATCGATTTAGCACAGTGAGAATGGCTGATCGGATTATGGTTCTTAAGGATGGGAAGATATTAGAGTTGGGTACACACCAAGAGTTAGTAGATCAGCAGGGCTTGTACGCAGAATTATTTGCATTGCAGGCGGAGGGGTATAGTTAGTATATATCTTCTGAAGATAAAAATTAATCACCACCCTATTCACCGTATATTATACATTATAGTGAGTGTATTCACCATATATTATGTTATATAGTGATTATGTTCACCTTTTATTATATTTTTGTATAAAAAAGAATGTTTCATAGGAGTTTAGCTGCGAAAATCGAATCTAAGATCGGAAGAGGCAAAGCCATTATGGTTATTGGTCCGAGGCAAGTGGGTAAGACAACATTGATACAGCAATTTTTAGAGAATATGGACCATCTATACTTTAATGGTGATGATCCGACAGTAAGAACACTATTAAAGGAACCCAATACCGAGAAGCTAAGACAACTCATAGGTGATAAGAAGATCGTATTTGTAGATGAAGCTCAAAGAATAGAAGGCATAGGTCTTACATTAAAAATCATCACTGACCAGTTTAAAGATGTACAGTTATGGATCAGTGGTTCCTCATCATTTACATTATCACATACACTTAACGAACCCCTTACAGGCCGCAAGTGGGAGTACGAACTCTTACCCATTAGCTGGCATGAGTATGAAGACAAAGTTGGATACTTAAAAGCAGAACAAGAATTAGAACTAAGGTTAAGATATGGTTTCTATCCTGATGTGCTTAATAATCCAGGAGACGAGGTAGAGGTTCTTAGTAATCTTGTCAATAACTATCTGTACAAAGACATCCTGTCTTATGCAGAAATCAGAAAACCAAAGGTCTTAGAATCTCTAGTGCAAGCATTATCCTATCAAGTAGGATCAGAAGTGAATCTCAATGAATTGTCACAGGTCGTAGGCGTAGACAAAAATACCGTTAAGCGATATATCGATATATTAGTAAAGGGTTATGTCATATATCAACTTAATGCTTATAGCCGCAACCTTAGAAATGAAATAAAAAAAGGGAAGAAGATATACTTTTATGACAATGGTCTCAGGAATATGATCATAGGCAACTTTAATGACCTAAATTTAAGGGATGACGTAGGGGCACTGTGGGAAAACTTTCTGATATCAGAAAGACTAAAACGCAACAACTATACCCGCAACTTATCGAGATCTTACTTCTGGAGAAGCACTCAGCAGCAAAAAATAGATTATGTAGAAGATAATGCAGGACAACTGAGTGCTTATGAGTTTAAATGGAATCCCAATCGCAGAGTAAGATTACCAAAAACCTTTACGAATGCTTATAGCGCTACCGGCCATATTATTACGAGAGAGAATTTTAGGGAATTTGTTAGGATACCAGAAGTATCATAATGATAAGAGGAGTTATTATTTTAAAAGAATATTTATAAAATTTAAGAGGATGCTTTATTGAAAGCCAGAATAGAAGAAGATTCTATCTCAAAATCCAGAGAAAATCAGGCACATTAATATATTATGCGATTTTTTTATTGATAATCAATCACTTACAAACATGTCCATCAAAAAAAACCTCTCAAAACCCTTGTATTCCGAATAAAAGAAATATACATTTGCAGCGCCTTAAAATTAAGGTATGAAGTGTGGTATTAATTCACTTCTATATTAAATCAATACTTTAAAGAATTCATCGTGGATACATTAAGTTATAAAACGAAGTCAGCTAAGAAGTCAGAAGTAGACCGCAAGTGGTATGTGGTGGATGCTCAAACGGCTGTCGTAGGTCGATTGAGTACTAAGATTGCTATGGTACTCAGAGGCAAGCACAAGCCGAGCTTTACACCTCATGTCGATACAGGAGATTATGTGATCGTTGTTAATGCTGATAAGGTCAAGTTCTCAGGTAATAAGATGGCTCAGAAAGAATATCTTAGATTCTCAGGATATCCGAGTGGTCTTAAGAGAAGGACAGCGCAAGAGATGTTAGAGAAAAAGCCGATTGCCATCATGGAAAAAGCTGTGAGAGGAATGTTACCTAAGAACAGACTTAGCAGACAGGTGATTAAGAAATTATATGTGTATGCAGGACCAGATCACCCGCATGCAGCACAACAACCAGAACCACTTAACATTACAGAATAATTATGGAAGTAATCAATACTACAGGTAGAAGAAAAGCAGCGGTTGCCAGATTATATATGAAGGCAGGTAGCGGCAATATTATTATCAATGGAAAAGACTATAAAGAATATTTTCCACAAGATAATATCAGATTCAACATAGACGACCCATTGAATATAGCAGAGTCTTCTAAGATATACGACCTTAAGGTTAATGTCAAAGGTGGTGGATTCAAGGGTCAAGCGGAAGCAATCAGATTAGCAATATCGAAAGCATTAGTTATTGTTAATGAAGATATCAAAACGTCATTGAAGGTAAAGAAATACTTAACGAGAGACTCAAGAGTCGTAGAGCGTAAGAAGTATGGTAAGCCTAAGGCGAGAAAGAGCTTCCAGTTTTCAAAAAGATAATTTATTTCACGTATTACAATACAATAAGAAGTATATGGCAAGGCCAACATATAAAGAGCTATTAGAGGCAGGAGCACACATGGGACACATGAAGAGAAAGTGGAATCCCAAGATGCAACCATACATATTTATGGAGAGAAAAGGAATCCATATTATCGACCTTAATAGGACTGCAGAATATATGGATAAAGCAGCAGCAGCACTTAAGCAAGTTGCTAAGTCAGGTAGGAAAGTAATGTTTGTAGCGACTAAGAAGCAAGCAAAAGAGAACGTTTCCCGAATGGCAAGAGAAGTCAATATGCCTCACGTAACTGAAAGATGGTTAGGAGGAATGATGACTAATTTCTCTACGATCAAGAGATCAGTCAAGAAAATGAATAACATCGATAAGTTATTAGCTGATGAGAATGTAACGAGCATTACTAAGAAGGAGAGACTGACATTAACGAGAGAGAGAAATAAATTAGAAAAGGTTTTAGGAGGAGTAGCTAATATGAATAGATTGCCAGCGGCAATATTCGTAGTAGATACAATGCATGAGCATATTGCGATCAAGGAAGCTAAAAAATTAGGCATCAAAATATTCGGTATCGTAGATACTAATTCTGACCCTACATTAGTAGATTTCCCGATTCCAGCTAATGATGATGCATCTAAATCTATCAATATCATCACAGGTTACATGTCAGAAGTAATCAAGGAAGGATTAGAGGAACGTAGAAAGATGAATGATCAGAAGAAGGAAGCAGTAGCTTCCTAAGAACTTAATTATTATTTAGAATACAAACAAAAGAATTATATACAATGGCAATTTCAGCAGCAGACGTAAAAAAACTAAGAGATCAAACCGGCGCCGGAATGATGGACTGCAAGAAAGCACTAACTGAAGCAGATGGTGATTTTGAAAAAGCAATAGAAGGACTTAGAAAGAAGGGTCAGAAATTATCTGAGAAAAGAGCAGATAGAGAAGCTAAGGAAGGTGTGGTGATTGCTAAGACATCAGCTGACAAGAATAATGGTATCGTTGTCAGATTAAGTTGTGAGACAGACTTCGTGTCTAAGGGAGATAGCTTTGTAGAGTTAGCAACGTCATTTGCCGACTTAGCACTGAAGAACTTGCCTGATAATTTAGAAGCATTATTGGCATTAGAATATGAGCCAGGAATGACTATAGCTAAGAAAGTAGAGCAACAGACAGGTGTCATAGGGGAGAAGTTAGAAATCAGTGCCTATGAGAAATTAGTCACAGAGGCAGGTAATGGACAAGTCCTTCCATACATACATATGGGTAACAAAGCTGCAGTAATCGTAGCAGTTAATTTAGAAGGACCTCAGTATGAAGAGCCAGGTAAGAATGTAGCCATGCAAGTAGCAGCGATGCATCCGATAGCGTTAGACAAGGATGGGGTAGATGCATCAGTCGTAGAGAAAGAAATAGAAATCGGAAAAGATATTGCAAGACAAGAAGGTAAGCCAGAGGAGATGTTAGAGAGAATTGCAACAGGTAAGCTTAATAAGTTCTTCAAAGAAAGAACGCTACTTAATCAGATGTATGTCAAGAGTACAAGCAAAGAAACAGTAGCAGACTACCTTAAGTCGGTTCATGCCGATCTCACGATCACAGACTTCAAACACCTAAAGTTAGGTTAAGAAATATTATTTAAGCGATTCTTTTTGAATCGCTTTTTTTATGCAGTAGCAATAAAAATTAGTTTTATACTCCTTTTGATATGATGACATATCATGAGTTTTGGAAAGGATAACCATAACAATAAAGCAGGCATAGACATGGCTAATAAGTACAAAAGAGTCTTACTAAAGTTAAGCGGAGAATCACTCATGGGTGAGCAATCTTTTGGTATAGAACCCACTAAGCTAACACATTACGCCAAGGAGATTAAGAAGTTAGTAGATGCTGGTTTCGAGACGGCTATCGTCATAGGTGGTGGTAATATATTTAGAGGGCTGCAGGCAGATGAGAGCGGTATAGAAAGAGTACAGGGTGACTATATGGGCATGATGGCAACCGTAATCAATGGCATGGCATTACAGAGTGCATTAGAAACTAATGAAGTGTATTCTCGATTAGTGTCGGCTATAGAAATGCGTGAAGTGGCAGAGTCTTATATCAGACGTAGAGCCATAAGGCATGTAGAAAAAGGTAGAGTGGTTATATTCTGTGCAGGGACAGGAAGTCCATATTTTACGACCGATTCTGCGGCAGCATTAAGAGCCAGCGAAATTAATGCTGATGTAATCTTAAAAGGCACCAGAGTAGATGGGATCTATACTGCCGATCCAGAGAAGGATCCTACTGCTACTAAGTATGACAGAATCTCATTCAGCGAAGTTATTTCTAAGAATCTAAAGGTTATGGACATGACCGCATTCACAATGTGTCATGAGAACGATATGCCAATAGTCGTCTTTGATATAAATAAAAAGGACAACCTGCTTAAAGCCGCTAATGGAGAAGACATAGGTACTATTGTGCATTGTGATTGCTAAGTACTTATCTAATCATTAAGAGAATAGTATAGAACCTCTTACCGGCAACATAATCTACTATTTATATTATATTCTTTATCTCAAGATTTCTCCATTTCACTTCGTTATGTTCGAAATGAAAAATTGAAATAACTTAGTCACTAAACTTGTTTTTTCATCTCGAGCGTAGTCTAGAGATCTTCAGGTTTGGAATCAGACGTATCCTCAGAAACAATACTGGTAACGAATAGATGTTGGTGGCGACTCACAGTCGCTTACCTACTAATACCATTTACATTCTAATGTGTAAATTGTATAAGTTCCGGTCTACCGACCGATGTGTGTTTAATTACAAATATTGTATTCAAGAATAGATATATGATTCTGCTGAAAGCCTAAGCTTATGTTTCGTGTACGACTACAAGTTGTAACGAACAGGGAGAGGTTGCAGAACCATATAATAGGAGAAGAGCAATACGTCATGTAGAGAAAGGAAGAGTGGTTATGATCTGCGCAGGAACGGGTAGTCCGTATTTTACAACAGATTCTGCTACAGCATTACGAGCGAGTGAGATGGGGGCAGATGTTATATTAAAAGGAACACGAGTAGGCTGTGTATATACTACGGATCCTGAAAAAGACCCTAGCGCAACAAGGTACTATAAGGTCTCATTCAGTGAAGTGATTTCTAAGAATCTCAAGGTTATGGACATGACAGCATTTACATTGTGCCATGAAAATGATATGCCTATTGTCGTATTTGATATTAATGTAAAGGGCATCCTATTAAGGACGGCAAAAGGGGAGGAAATGGGAACGAGCGTTAATAGTGATTGTTAAGTCTGGATATTTTCATTACAATTATTAATAATAAAAATTGTTTTATATGGTTATAACACGTAGTTTGATTTCATACAAAATTTAATATAGTATGACTATGAAAAATAATGTCTGTCTAATACTTTTTTTGTCTTTTTGTCTTATCATGTTCGAAGGATACAAATTTGAATGAAAATATTGGTATTTTAGATACAGATGAATCTTATGAGAAATCACTTCTGACAAGCCTTTACAGTGGTAGTTTCAACTTTATTGATTTAGATAAGATTTTTTTAGTAAAAAAGAATTCTTTAGGACGAGAGACGGTTCCTAAGTTAAGCTATTCTGGACTTAGCCAAGGAGATGGTGTTGAGCATTTTATCGTTAATGGGTTTGACGTTCCAGGTACATCCCATAGATATTTTAAACAATTTACCAATGAGGAATCTGAATTAAACATTAGTGATACCTACACTCTAAATGTAGGCGGAAACATTTCAACTTTGAAAGACGTTGAAATAACCTTTTTACCTCATGAAACTGAAGTTAATAGTGGAGCTGTTTTCTCTTGGGAGTTTTCTAATGATTATGATGGTCCAACATTATTTGTCATAAAGCAGAATGCTTTACTGAGTTCAGGGGAGATACTAAATAATACTAAGTCAGAAATTATATTTGTTGAAGATAGTTCCATAGAAATTACATCTACAATGTTGTCAAAGTTTTCTAATAATGATGAAGTTACAATCTATATTTTTGCCGCCAATTATGATCTAACGCAGAATAAGAGCTGTATTGCTGCTGTCACATCATATGATTCATCAACGGGAACTCTAGTTATTTCAAAATAGGGTTATTGGGGCCAATAAATAATTTGCTTGATTTAAGTAATATCACATCAAGTCAATAAGTATTTGTAGGGGTTAAATCTTTATAATTCTAATAATAAGAAACATTGAAGACCTTAAAGTAGAAACGAAAAGAAGCGCAACAGTTTTAAATTTTTAATACATGAAGCTTATCAAGTATTTAATATTATCAAGTATTTTATTAGTAAGTGGATATATTCAAGGCCAGTTCTCAATATCACCACAAGTCGGCTTGAATTACGGAAATTTTGAAGTAGACTATTTTGGTGATCTTATATTAGAACCTCGACAGTAGAAAACATTTGTTACATTAGGATTGCAAATTAATTACCTTAATAATAGAATTAATTTTAGTGGAGATTTTAATGTTTCTCAAAAGAATCTTTATAACATTCTCCTAATGCCAGGAGTTTTTGGACCTGATATATATAGTATTTCAACGAGGATTTTTGAGTCAAATATGTCGCTAACATACAATTTGGTTAATAAATTATTTGTCGGCTCAGGAATTAGAATATGGCGTTACAATAGGTTAGATAATTCTATATTTAAACCATACACAACAGTATATGCTAATCTTTGCACTTCATATATATATCAAAGTTTTAGATTTCAACTCACTTGGTCTAAATATTTATCTGTATTTGGTGAAACTAATGGAATGCCTAAATACTAGATTCTAAAAGCACCTGAATTGTTATCACTTAAAATTGGTTACGATTTAGGTTTTAAGAAGAAAAAAAGTAGTATTTAAACTAAAAAAGGAAAGATCAACTATCAAGCTGATTTTCCTTTTTTTCATTTCGAGCGTAGTCGAGAGATCTTCAGATATGTATCGTAGAAAAGAAGTAGGTAATTACTATAATAGATTTCTCTCTTCACTTCGTTACGTTCGAAATGAAAAAAGTAACAGACGACGCAAATCCGTGCAATCCAATAATCCTTCTAAATCCGTGATTCAGACAACTAGCATGCCAAAGGCTGCAAAAAGATATTTCTACAGGAATCAAAAATCAAAAAAGCTATAATAAAAAAAGAGAGCCCAATAATCAAACTGAACTCTCTTAATAATATTTATATCTAATAAGTCTTACTCTGCAGCAGCTTCCTTCTTAGCTTTCTCTTCTTTCACCTCTTCTTCTGGCTCAGTTGGAAGATAGGCCTGTGTAATCTTAGCAGCAATTTCTTCTTGTACTTCTGGATTATCTATCAAGAACTGCTTAGCACCTTCACGACCTTGCGCAATCTTAGTTTCGTTATAGCTGTACCAAGATCCACTCTTACCTACAATATTTAGTTCTACTCCGTGATCTATAATCTCACCTGTACGTGATATCCCTTGACCGAATATCATATCAAACATGGCGATTCGGAATGGTGGTGCCAGTTTGTTCTTGACAACTTTAACCTTAGTCGGATTAGCTATGATATTACCTTCCTTATCCTTAATGGCAGATCCTGACTTTCTGATGTCTAATCTGATAGAAGAATAAAACTTAAGGGCATTACCACCAGTTGTCGTTTCTGGATTACCGAACATCACACCGATCTTTTCTCTTAACTGATTGATAAATATGCAACAACAGCCCGTACGACCGATTGTACCTGTCAGTTTTCTTAGTGCTTGTGACATTAGTCTCGCTTGTAGACCCATCTTAGAATCACCCATCTCACCTTCTATCTCTGCTCTTGGTGTTAATGCTGCTACAGAATCTATGACGATGATATCTATTGCTCCTGACCTGATTAGGTGTTCTGCGATCTCCAGACCTTGCTCTCCATTATCAGGTTGTGCAATTAATAGATTCTCGGTGTCTACACCTAATGCTTCGGCATAAGTCTTATCGAAGGCATGTTCTGCATCTACGATTGCAGCTATACCACCTTTCTTCTGGCATTCTGCGATGGCGTGGATGGCAAGGGTTGTCTTACCTGAAGATTCTGGTCCATATATCTCTACGATACGACCTCTAGGAAATCCTCCTATTCCGAGGGCTATATCCAGTCCTAAGGATCCAGTAGATATGGTATCTACATTGACCATTGGCTTGTCACCAAGCTTCATAACGGCACCTTTACCGTATGTTTTTTCCAGCTTATCTACAGCCAGATTTAGGGCTTTTAGCTTAGCTTCTTTTTCTTTACTATCGTTGCTCATGTCTTTAATTATTTCAGTGTACAATATACGTATTTAATAGTTTATAATATATAAATTTAAGTGTTGCTTAGTTCACCTGTATGATATGCGATTATGGAATTAACTATCTGATGATGTATGCATCCATAACCACGATTTTCAGTATTATATAATCTCTTTAGATTTTATGATACAAATATATTCTCTATCGTGTATCCTGTGTGCACGATAAACCAATTGCTCATTCTTATATACTATAATCAGATAACATCTCTAACATTCCAGAATATATTGCTCAAAGAAAAATCATCCATATAGATATGGATGCCTTCTATGCTTCTGTAGAGCAGAGAGATAATCCCGATCTTAGGGGAAAGCCTATTGCGGTAGGCGGTGGCTCAGAAAGGGGAGTGACAACAACTGCAAGTTATGAAGCCAGAAAGTATGGTGTAAAGTCTGCGATGCCAGGATATAAGGCTAAGCAGTTATGTCCCTCTATCATATTTGTAAAACCACGATTCGAAGCCTACAAGCAAGCATCATTGGCAGTAAGACAGATATTTGAAGAATATACTGACGAGATCGAACCATTGTCATTAGATGAGGCATTCTTGGATGTAAGTGATAATAAGAAAGGAATCAAGTACGCTATGGAGGTCGCTGATCAGATTATGAAGCAGGTAGAAAAAGAAGTACAATTAACTTGTTCGGCTGGGGTGTCCTATTGTAAGTTTTTAGCTAAGGTAGCATCTGGCTATGACAAGCCTAATGGTATGACGATTATACGACCTTCTCAAGCGGAGGCATTTTTGGAGGCACTTCCTGTTAAGGATTTTCATGGTGTCGGAAAAGTGACAGCACGTAAGATGCATCAGATGGGAATCTACTTAGGCTCAGATCTCAAGCAATTTTCTAAGCTGGAGCTGGCTCAGAAGTTTGGCAAAGTAGGCCCTTACTATTATAATATAGTTAGAGGATTAGATGACAGACCGGTCAATAGTAATAGAATAAGAAAGTCGATAGGCGTCGAGCGGACTTTTAATCAAGACTTAGAATCCGATGAAGATGTAGAATTGATTCTTTTAGAAATAGTAGAAAAGTTCTATCAGCGTCTACAGAAAGCGAACAACTATGGAAGAACAATCACATTGAAACTTAAGAATACAGACTTCAAAATAATTACTCGCAGTCAATCAAAAAATTATCACATCCATGACTTTAGCGAGATAAAAGCAATGGCTTTGAGGTTATACGCAGAGAACAAAGAGGACATAGGGAAAATTAGATTGATAGGCTTGACTGCATCTAATTTAGAAAAGGAAAATGAAAACGTAATAGATCCACAGATGCGAATTAAGTGGTAATGTTATCATACTCTACCTACCGTTAGATATTAAAAAACCTCCGACAAGCGCCAGAGGTTTCTATAAATATATAATTTAAGCTAAGGTCTAAGTAACATCAGCTGATTCGTCTTCTTCAAATAATTCTTTGAATTTGCCATTGCTAACATCAGCGCTTCCATTCTGAGGCGTGAATATACTTTTTTCAGTATAAGGTCTTTCTCCGATTAATCTGATGATATCAGACTTTAGCAAGACTTCTTTTTCTAAGAGCTGCTGAGCTAATATGTCTAATTCTTTTCTTTTGTCTTTAAGTAGCTCTTGTGCTGCTACATATTGCTTTTCGATTAGAATTCTGACCTCGTCGTCCATCAGTGTAGCCGTATCATCAGAATATGGTTTGTTAAATTGATCTTGTGACAAACCATAGAAAGAGACATTTCCGACTTTATCATTCATACCAAAAACAGATATCATAGAGTAGGCCATCTTTGTGACTTGGTCCAGATCATTCTGTGCTCCAGTAGATATCTTATCAAAAACTATTTTTTCTGCTGCTCGTCCACCGAGTGTCATTGTCATTCTATCTAGCAAAGCTTCCGTCCTTGTGATATACTCTTCCTTAGGAAGGTATTGTGCATAACCTAATGTCCCTATACCTCTGGGGACGATCGTTACTTTTACAAGAGGAGACGCATTCTCTAAGAACCAGCCACATACAGCATGTCCCGCTTCGTGGTAAGCAATGATTTCCTTTTCTCTAGGAGAGATAATTTTATTCTTTTTCTCAAGACCACCGATGACCCTATCTAAGGCATAATTAAAGTCATCCATCTCTACGGCTTTCTTATTTCGACGTGCTGCGACTAAGGCTGATTCATTACACACATTAGCAATCTCTGCTCCTGCGAATCCTGGAGTCATCTCGGCTAACGCATTCGGATTGACATCATCAGATGTTTTGATGTTCTTAAGGTGTACCTTGAATATTGCTTCTCTCCCCACGAGATCAGGTCTATCGATTCCTATTTGTCTGTCAAATCTTCCCGGCCTCATCAGAGCTTTGTCCAGAATATCATGTCGGTTAGTAGCCGCCATAAGTATTACACCCTTATCAGTGGAGAATCCATCCATCTCTACGAGTAACTGATTCAGTGTGTTTTCTCTCTCATCATTACCACCTTGTACAGCGCCTCTACCTCTAGCACGCCCGATGGCATCGATCTCATCTATAAATATGATACAAGGCGCTTTTTCTCTCGCTTGTTTGAATAAGTCTCTTACCCTAGAAGCTCCGACACCGACAAACATTTCGACGAAATCACTACCAGATATAGAAAAGAATGGCACATTAGCTTCTCCAGCTACAGCCTTAGCAAGTAGTGTCTTACCTGTTCCAGGAGGACCTACGAGGAGTACACCTTTAGGTATCTTACCACCCAGGGAAGTATATTTTTTTGGATTTTTAAGAAAGTCTACGACTTCCATCACTTCTTCTTTAGCTTCTTCCAGTCCTGCCACATCTTTGAATGTGACATTGACCTTAGCATTACTGTCAAAAAGGGTTGCTTTTGATTTTCCAATATTAAAAATCTGAGATCCAGGGCCACCACCACCGGAACCAACTTTCCGCATAAAAAATATCCAAAGACCGACGATTAGGAGCAAAGGTATCATCCAACTCATGATCATCCCAAAGTAATTGGGTTGATTCTTGGCTTCGTAATCTACCAGAACTTTGTCACCTGTATTGATCTGTGATTCTATGAAATCATCGAAGCTCCCTGCATCTATAATGCCGAAAGTGAAGTGTGGCTGGTTACTAGGGATTTTGCTATTAGAAAAATTAGGATACTTACTAAGTGATTCTTTTTTGAGGTAGACCCTGACTTCTTTTTCATTGACAACATAGACTTTTTCTATATGACCTTTTAATGCAATTTCCTTAAACTTATACTTAGTAATCTCTTCAGTCTTATTATTGACAAATGCCAAGACTTGTAAGGCTACCAAGACAAATATGGCAATACCATATATCCAATAAGAATTGATTACAAATTTCTTAGGATTTTTATCTTTTTTCTTGTCGCTCATTTATTCGATTGTATGACTCTCTGTTTTCTATAGAACTAACTGTACAGAGAACTTAAGGTTTCTTTTTATAGTGAAAAGCTTTGATTGTCTATATGGAATACATTATTCAGTTTAGCGTATTAATCGATTTTGCCTATGGATAATCACAAGTTCTGGTATTCTGTAATACTCGCATCACTCCAGAGGTCTTCAATATCATAAAATTCTCTGGTCTCAGGATAGAAAACATGGATAACGACATCGAAATAATCTACTAACACCCACTTAGAACTTTGTAATCCTTCTCGATGAGAAGGTGATAGTCCGATTTCTTCCTTTAGCCTCTTGTGTATATTATTAGCTATAGCACTGATTTGTGTTGTAGATTCACCCTCGCATATGATAAAAAAGTCTGTTGGAGCCTCTCCCACCTCTCTTAAGTCTAGTTTGACTATGTTTTGCCCCTTGATATCCTGTATACAATCTATTATCAGATTAGTCAATGTATCGGAATCTGGGACTTTTTTTAATTCAGCTGTATTGGTATCCAAATTATAGTTTAGATTTAATTTCTTTTATAACAACGTATAAGATCATTGTTTTACTCTAAAGATAAATATTCCATCGCAAAATACATCTATTTAAGAAGTTGTCATTCGACCAATGATTATGGTACAAATGTATCATCAATAAGTAATCCAAACCAAAATTATTGTGTTTATACATACAATCAGACAGACGGGAAGGGACAAATTGGCAGGAAATGGCATATGGGAGAGGGTTTAGACATCGCTTGTTCGTTCTATTATTCTATTGATGACTTACTGGCTAAGCACCATTTCTATCTTAATATGGCTGTAGGTCTCTCCGTACATGATACAGTATCGGAGTATGTAGACGATGGGCAAGTCCGTATTAAGTGGCCAAATGACATACATGTAAATGATAAAAAAATAGCTGGTATCCTTATCCAAAATCAAATCAAAGGAAAATATATATCAAAAACAATCATAGGCGTGGGTATCAATATCAACACAGAATCATTTCCAGAAGAACTACCGAATCCGACTTCTATTATGAACAGCTCCACAAAAGATAAGAACCTATCTCAGCTTAAGGTATTACATAGCTTAGAAAAGAATCTGCGGCGGAGGCTATCGCAGATGCAAGTAGCACATGCTCAAGCCCGAAAAGAATATATGGAAAAGTTATATCGAGCTTATGAGTTACATTACTACGAGAACAAAGAAGGTGAACTCATAGAAGCAAAAATTATAGGTATCTCAGAAGAAGGAAAATTACAATTATCTACAAAAGAAGCGATTAAGGAATTTGCTTTTAGAGAGATAACTTATAGGATATAAATGCGGTTAAGAGTATTTATATTTATTCAAGTAAGTACATAAAGAAAATCTAACTATGAATGCATCCATTATTACTATTGGGGATGAGATATTAATCGGACAAATAATAGATACTAATTCGGCATGGTTAGGGTCAGAACTAGCACAAGAAGGTGTAAGTATTAGACAGATCGTCTCTATATCAGATGATGTGACAGCTATACAGACCACTCTTAGAGAGCAGATGGAGAAGAGCGACTTAATTATTATGACAGGTGGCCTTGGTCCGACTAAGGATGATATAACCAAGAAGGCATTGGCAGAATATTTCGGAGCAGCAATGGTGTTTAATGCGTCAGTCTATAATCGGATAAGAATATACTTCGATAGTCGAGGTATACCAGTATTAGAGGCTCACAAGGAACAGTGTTATATGCCCTCTAATGCCCGCATATTAGATAACGGTATGGGAACAGCTCCAGGCATGTTGTTCGAGTCAGATGGGAAGCTGATATTGTCTGTACCAGGAGTTCCATATGAGATGAAGTGGATATATAACAACCAATTCTTGCCACTTCTTAGAAAAATACTTCCTTCTAAAAATCACATTTTCCATAAGACCATCAAGACAGTAGGCAAAGGCGAAAGTAGAATAGCAGATGAAATCAAAGATATAGTAGAGTATCTGCCCGATCATATATCGATCGCTTATCTACCTAGCATCGGATCTGTGAGACTTCGCTTATCCAGCGTATCCGAAGAAGATCATACAAAGCAAGTCTTGCATTACTCGGACAGAATCACTGACAGATTAGGGAAGATTATCTATGGATATGATGATCAGAGTTTAGAAGGTTCTGTTATAAATCTTTATATGAAGAAAAACCTAAGTATTGCCACTGCGGAGAGTTGCACGGGCGGATATGTGGCACATCGACTCACAGCAGTGCCAGGATCGTCAGCAGTATATCAAGGTAGTGTGGTTGCTTACAGCTATCCGCTTAAGGAACGCCTATTAGGAGTCTCTGATGAGACCTTAATAGAACATGGTGCTGTAAGCGAAGAAACGGTTATAGAGATGCTTAATGGTCTACTCGATAATTTAGGTGCCGACGTAGGAGTATCCATATCAGGTATCGCAGGACCAGGAGGAGGAACTGAAGATAAGCCAGTAGGAACCATCTGGTTAGCATGGGGCAGCAAGGGTGATATTAAGACAAAAAAACTAAACTTAGCTAAGGACAGAAGGCTTAACATTCAGTATACGGGAGTAGCAGCCCTTAATGCTCTTAGGCTTTATGCTATAGAACTGGCATAGAATAGAACCATTAAGGATATTTTCACGTAAATTTGCACCACAAAATTAAAAAGAACATATGGCAAAGATAGACTTGGTAATGCCCAAAATGGGAGAGAGTATCATGGAAGCCACTATTCTTAAGTGGGTTAAGAATGTAGGAGACAAAGTATCTGAAGATGAGACCATCTTAGAGATAGCAACAGACAAGGTAGATTCTGAGATTCCTGCACCTACTGATGGCACTATCATAGAGATTCTATATAAGGAAGATGATGTCGTAGAGGTAGGTAAGGTCATCGCTCGTATCAGCACGAGTGCAGATGTGTCAGCAGATGCTCCTGATACAGCACCAGTTGTAGATAAGGAGGAAAAACCTATGCCTGCAGCGAAGGTCAGTGTGGAGAAAGTCGCTCAGCAACCTGTAAGTGCAATCGCAGTAACTACTTCATCATCCAGCACATCTAATGGAAATGGAGCTAAATCTACAAGATTCTATAGTCCGTTAGTCAAAAGTATCGCTAAGCAAGAGAATATATCGATGACAGAGCTGGAGCAGATCCAAGGAACTGGCAGCAATGGCAGAGTGACTAAAAAAGATATAATGTCTTATGTCCGCAATAGAACGGTACCTACTAGCAATGGAAATCAGACCTCAGCTATCGTTACACCAGTAAGCAACAATGGTTCTGCTCAGAAAGCGACACCTATATCCACGAGCGGTAATGTCGAGATCGTAGAGATGGATCGTATGCGTAAGATGATTGCAGATCATATGGTAATGTCTAAGCATACCTCTCCTCATGTGACATCATTCGTAGAGGCAGATGTAACTAATATTGTCAACTGGAGAACGAAGATAAAAGGTCAATTCCAGGAGAAGTACGGAGAGAAGATTACATACACTCCGATATTTATGGAGGCAGTCGTCAAAGCACTGAGAGATTACCCTATGGTTAATGTCTCTGTAGATGGCAGTAACATCATTGTTAAGAAAGACCTGAATATTGGTATGGCAACAGCACTACCGTCAGGTAACCTGATTGTGCCAGTGATCAAAAATGCAGATTATCTTAATCTGCCCGGACTCACTAAGACGGTTAACGATTTGGCTAAGCGGGCACGTGAAAACAAGCTCAAGCCAGTAGATATCCAAGACGGCACATTCACAGTAACTAATGTAGGTACATTTGGGAATGTAATGGGAACACCTATTATTAACCAACCTCAAGCGGCAATTCTTGCAGTAGGAGCCATAAGAAAAAAACCTGCTGTCTTAGAGACTAAGGACGGAGATGTCATCGCTATACGTCAGATGATGTTCTTATCGTTATCATATGACCACCGAGTGGTAGATGGATTTTTAGGCGGTTCTTTCTTAAGAAAAATTGCAGATTACTTAGAAGCTTTTGATAGCGAGAGAGAGTTATAGACTTGTAACTTATTTATAATCAGATAGAATAATCCAATAGAGATTGTTATTACGCTTTCTTTACATATTAATACTCACATTGTTATCGCTCTGTGTCTACGGACAAGATTATGTAATGAAAGGCAACGCCGCCTACAATACGGGCAATTATGAGGCTGCAATAGATTATTATTCTAAGTATGATAAGATATCTAATGACCGAGATATATTAGAAAAAAGAGGTAATGCCTACTACAAAACAAATGAATTGCCAAAGGCTATATGGGATTTTACAAGAGCTAAGAAATTAGGCAATGAGACGCCAGACTTATATCTTAAGATGGCAGAGATTAAGCAACATCTAGGAGAGTTAGATGAGGCAACATTTTTCTATAACACATTCATAGAGCAAGTCGGAGCTGAACATCCTAATTATAATCGAGCTGTCGTAGAGTTAAAAAACTGTGTGTTTACAGCATTCAATAATAAAGAAGAAGATGTTGCATCGATACAGAGCTTTGGCAAAGATGTGAATACGCAATATGACGAGATATACCCATTACAGAGTCCACGCTATGGGAATGTATATTACCTCTCCTCTAATCGTAATCTTAAGGACTTTAATCTATATTCTTATAGTATAAATGAAAAAGGAGACTGGCAAGCTGAGCAAGAATTCGTTAAAACCGTAAATACTGCTAAGCACGATTACCTACAAGATATTTCTCCAGATGGACAAGCATTGCTCTATCAAAAACATGGCGCAGAATCTTCAGATAGAAAAGTAACTTTCTCGACATATAATGAAGATGAAGAAATCAAAGTAGACATACCAAGAAATATATTACACGATATAGAAGATCTACAAATTATCAATCATAACACCCTAGCATTTGCCAGCAAAAAATTAGAGGGTCATGGTGGTTATGATATATACACAATAACCTACAAGGATGGTAAGTGGTCTCTACCAGTTAATGCAGGCCCACATGTAAACACCATGCATGACGACAGATTTCCTTTCTTTTCCACCACCCAGAAAGAATTGTATTATAGCTCTAATCGTCCATATGGATATGGAGGTTATGATGTATATCATAATGTAGATCTGAGCAAGGATGTGCCGACTAAGAACATAGGACAACCGATTAATGGAGCGGGTGATGACATTAATTTTAGAATAGATAACGTAGGTCATACTGCAATCTTTAGCTCTAATAGGAAAACGGGAGAAGGCGGATATGATCTATACTTCGCTTACATGATAAATGTCAGTGCTCGTGATGCAAGAGATAGTATACAGTTCGAATTTCTTACAGATACCATGCAGAAGAAAGTAGATGAGATAGCTGCAAAAAAGGAAGCAAAAAAGCAAAAAGAGCTACAAAGAGAAAAAGAGGCAAGGCAGAAAAAACTAAAGAAAGAAAAAGTGCAAGAAAAAGAGCAAGAAGCAAAAGAGAAACGAGAACAAGAACGAAAAGAGATGGCAGATGCAGATGCAATAGCCAAGGCAGAAAAAGAAAGAAGACTAGCTGAAGCGGAAAAACTGAAAAAAGAATTAATAGAAAATAAGGTAGAGAAAGACAATACATCCACTGCCACCATAGAATCAGATAAAAATGACGCAACTACAAAAACTGAAGTCAAAATAGAAAACAAATCTACTGATATCCGGTCGACCTCTACAGATGGACTAGCATTGCCTTCCGAAGATCTTAAGATAAAGAATGACCTATACGACATCAAGACTTTAGAAGCGATACAATCTTACGTGATCTATTATCAAGATAGACAAGACTTACTGAATAAAGAGAACAAGCCGATTGTCCATGCCATTGCTCATAACCTCTCAGAAAATGAAGATCATAACATTAGATTGTTAGTCTATACAGATTATGCTGAGCCAGGACTTCCAGAATTTGTGCAGTATAATACACTCCTCAGGGCTAAGACAATTTCTGACTATCTTGTGGATATGGGCATAGCACCAGAAAGAATACACACCGAAAGCTTAGCTGCTAATTATCCTATTGCAAGAAAAAAAGTAGCAGGAAAAGAAAACTTAGAATACAGCCACCTCAATAAAAGAATAGAGGTGCAAATTGTGGACTCTAACGGTAAGATTATACAGGACGATAGAATAGACCCCACCATAATCCCATTAGCTAATCGTGACAGGAAATATATTCTCTTCCAAGACATCAGAGACGAGCTCTATTATTCTGTAAAAGTTGCCAGCACACCACGTATATTTAAGAATGCCATATTGCGGATGTACGACGACATATATGTCAGGAGAGAAGCAGCTGATGCCCCTAATGATTACTATATCGGCATCTATACCAAGTATGCCGATGCTAAGGCATTGCAAGAGAAACTTTCTAAAAGTACGGCACCTCTTTCTGACATCGTCGCATTCTATAACGGTAAGCTTGTAGAGGAAGCAGATATTAAAGCCCTGACAGCGGAGTACCCTGATCTTGGAAATTATGGCGAGCAATGATCTAAGTGATCTATGGGTACTTCACCTACTGGGTAATTGTGAAACTTTCTTTAGTTCTAGAATATAAGATATAACCATTCTAGCTTAACTGCTGGCGTTTTGTGTAAATCCTATTTTCAGATTTTCTATGATACTTTTCTTCTTTGCGATTGTTTCTGTTTCTGAGTCTTGAATCATTAATGTTAACATAGCACTTTCTTCGGTTATAGCATTGTCCATTATCTTGATTAACCTATCCAATAATTTTTTATTGTTACTCACTAATTTCCTCATTTCTCTTCCTAAGACAATTATTCCTACTTCTTCGTGTTCTAAGTCTTCTCCGTACAAATCAAAATGATTACCCCAAATAAAGTTTGATTCTAATGATGGATAATATTGACAAATTGAATTTATATCAACGATGTCTTTTGTTCTGGAGCCAGGTCGATCGTCATATGCAATTAGTTTTAAAATCATTACTCCTGGAATCGAACATGACTTATAGATCTCATCACCTATTTTTATTTCTTTAGCACCATTTGTAAATGCCTCTTTAAATCCATCTAAATTTACTGTTGTTAAGCCTTTACCTTCTATTATCACTTGTCCGTCTTTTTCTATTTCACCGAATGGTAACAAATCAATTTGTTTTCCGTCCTGTGTGATCAGACAAAACGCATTTTCAGTACTTTGTACATAATTGTACTTTTCTTTTAGGCATACTCTTAAGTCATTGTATTTTTTTATATCAGAAATGTAAACTCCAAAATCTATATCCTTTGTACCTCTTGAATTTTCATCATTTGAAAGATACCATATGTTTCTCGCAATAGCGCCTACAATAAAAAACTCGATTTCTAACTCTTTGCAGGTTTCACTTATTTGGACGAACACTTCTTTTAGTCCATCTATTGCAAGGGCATCATAATTTATTTTGGACATGATCTCTGTAGATTAGATTTGCTGCCTCTAAATGCCTTGTATTAGGATCATTTAATAAATCAGCATAAATTAAAATAGGATTGATTAGCTCAACATCGTGATTTTGACTTTCCCAGAACATTTCTGTTACTGTTATTATTCCTTTACTATCAGGTATCATCTTCATTGACTTCATAACCTCTTCAAATTTGAGACCTGTATATATTTCGACCTTATCTGCTATTAAATATTCTGTTAACCTTTCTGCTGCATTAACTCCTCCCCAATAAGTTTCCTTAGGTAATTTAATTTTCTTCCAATTTTTATTTTTGCTTAACCAGCTATATTTTTTCGTTCTAAGCTTTGGTCGTAGATTTCTGTTATATTCTTTAACCCAATCTCTAAATAGATTTTCTCTATTCCGAAACTTGTACTTTTTGTCATTTATTTGAACTACGTAGTTTTCTTTCAACAAATCCTTTATCACCACACCAACAGTAGCAATTGCCACTTTAGCTATTTCACTTATATTCCTATATGACTTATTTAATAATTCTGGTCTAATGAGAAACTGATAGATAACTTTTAGTCCAGCCTTGTTAAAAGCCTTCGTATTTGTCTTTAATTTATCTCTATTTGTTTTCTTGGTTTGTATTATAATGTAAATGTGTTCATTTCTTAAAAACATATTTCCTGCCGTATCAACATATGGAATGGTATTAAATCTCATCAACTCTTTTGCCTTGGGTGTAATATAATCAGCTAAGTATATTAATGCTTTTATGCTTTTACTTTTTTCTATAATTCGGGGAATGTCATTAGGTAAAATTTTTTTCTTTATTTCTACAAAGAACCTTTCTTCTAAATTATTATGCTGAATTACTATTTCAGCATCGATATAATTATTCTTTATTTGAATTTCTTCATTAAGGACTCGGCAATCTATACCTATTAATTCATTAATCTTTTCTACTGTTGTATTTAGTATTTCGACCTCCATGTATGCAAATATACTATGTATGTTTGTAACATACAAGACGATTTATCATACGATATTCCATTTATAATTCTACATTTACAACATAACACAGATTATAGAATTGGGAATAACCTGGCAATGTATGATTAAGCAAAAACATAATAAAGTTCGTCGGTAATTGAACTCGATACAATAGGCTAATCTAATTTGATACCACAAATGTGTAATCCAAAATAGACTTTGTCGCTACCTCAGTCACACTAAGAACTTGATTGATCTATCGATACATTTAACAATCATACAGCATCTAAGCTGTAAGCTAAGACTAGCGAATGGAAATATGTCTTGAAAAATAAGACAAAATTCCCTATATTTGAATAAATACACCATGTAATGACAGCCGCGAAAGTACTATCCAAGTATAAATCTGCAATTAAGACCGACTTCTCAATTGTCAAAAGTGCTAACCTAGGAGTGGACTCAGTAATATTTTCTGAGTTAGTAGAAATTTCAGGAATAAATCGAAACTTTTTGGCTGAAGAAGTTTTTGATGTCTCTTTAAAAACGATGCTTAGGTATCAGAAGGAAAAGAAGAAGCTGAACCCTCACAACAGTGAAATAGCGTTAAAACTTCTCAATCTATTCAATAAAGGAATCGAGATATTTGGAACAATGAATTCTTTTATGTCTTGGTTGAATAAATCAGCTTATGGCTTAGGTGAGCAAATCCCTGTTAAACTGATGAACACAAACACAGGCATTGACTTGATAGAAGAAGAGCTCATAAGAATTGAATATGGTGCATTAGCATAATTCATGGAAGTATATAGAATAACACTTAAGAAGTGGTCAAAATCTCTTAAAGCATCTGGTTATCCAGGTAGATGGAATTCAAAGGGAGTCTTTATAATTTATACTTCTAATACAAGGGCATTAGCAAGTTTAGAAAATTTAGTACACAGAAGTGGAGAGGGACTTAATAAGTCATTTACCACGATGATAATCGATATTCCAAAAGAGTTAAAGGCTAAAGAAGTAAAACTCAATAAGCTTTCAAAGAAATGGTACAAATACGAAAACTATATTGAGTGTCAAGAATTCGGTGATGCATGGATAGAAGAATCAAAATATCCAATACTTAAAGTCCCTTCAGCAATCATAAAGAGGGAGCATAATTATTTACTCAACCCAAATCATGAACAGTTTACGTTGATAAAGATCAAAGGTATTGAAGATTTTGATTTTGACCCAAGGTTAAAAGGCTAGCCTTGTTTTCAAACACTCGTAGTGCTTTCTGTGTTTCAAGTGCATTGGATCGAAGTCGGGAGACTTCTACCATCGGCGGAGTTAGATTAATTAATCGAAATTAGTTGTTGTTTGTTATTTAACTCGGATACATCACCGTACCATTTCATAACTTCAGTCACGTTAACAACTTGTCTATTCTATGGTTATAGTTATTACACGTATAACATCTGAGTAGCATGCTGAGGCATTTTGATTTATATTTTTATTATTTTTTTAGAATAGGTCGTTCCTTCAATTCCTTGTAATCGTAAAATGTAAACACCTCTGCTATATGAACGCATATTGATTTGCGTTATGCCCGTAAAAGAATCTATAAACTGCCCTTGTATATCGAATAATTCGACCGAATTTAATGATGGTACACCCGATAAAAATAAAATATTAGACACAGGATTAGGGTGGATGTCTATCTGATTGAAAACACTCTCTTCTGTAGAAGTAAGTTCACATTCTGCGTCTTGTATTTCTTGGATGGAGGAGCAACCAACACCATTGTTACTAATGGATATATTATCAGGAAAGTTTTGCAATTCATTGAGTAGGCAACAATCCATTAATGAGTCATTATCTATAATTTCTAATGTACCTTCTATAGATGTTAGACCAGACAATCCATCTATATTCATCAAGGCTTCATTTCCACTAATTTCTAATGTTCCTTCGATAGCTGTCAAACCAGATAGGGCATCTATATTAGTCAAGGCGTTATCATTTTCAATAATTAATGTCCCGTCAATCGATGACAAACCAGACAGGCCATCAATATTCATTAAAGCATCATTTCTACTAATTTCTAATGTTCCTTCGATAGCTGTCAGACCAGACAATTTATTTATATTGGTCAAGGCAGCATTTTCTCTTATTGATAATTGCCCTTTGATAGCTCTCAATCCAGATAGGCCATCTATATTGACCATAGCATCGTTCTTTGAGATTGATAATATCCCTTCAATAGCTGTCAACCCAGATAGAGCACCTATATTGGTCAAAGCATCATTATCAAAAATTGATAATTGCCCATTAACAAAAGCTAAGTTAGCTAAACCATCAATATTGGCCAAGGCACCGTTGATGCCAAAAGCTAATATTCCTCCATCGATAACTGTCAACCCAGTTAAAGAATCAATATTTGTAATAGCAGTACCAACGATAACTAATGTTCCTTCAAGAGATATTAGGTTAGATAATGGATCTATACTACTCAAGTTATTTGCTACACCAATTCGTAATCTTCCTTTAATAGATACCAAGTTAGAAAATGTATTAATATTTGTAATATCAGGTCCACCTATAAATACAGTATCTATAAGCACTGTAATACTTTGATCCCAAGCATCTACTTTAGCTTGTGTATCTAATATAAAATTCCTTCCTACTATATTGGTACTGTCACACTCATTGACTTCGATTTCTTGGATGGAAGAACAGCCAATTGCGTTGTTACTAATGGATATGTTTTCAGGAAAATTTTCTAATTCATTAAGTATACAGCAATTACTTAAAGCGGCATTATCTGAAATTAATAATCCTCCTTCTATAACTGTCAAATTAGATAAGCCATCAATATTTGTCAATGTCTTATTAAAAAGAATAACCAATGATCCTTGAAGGTCTGTCAAGTTAGATAAATCATCTAAATTGGTCAAAGCGTCATTTTCTGCAATTACCAATCCTCCTTGGACAGAAGTCAAACTTGATAGACCATTTAAATTGGTTAAGGCATTATTGACGCTGAATCGTAGCGATCCTTCAATGGTTGTCAAATTAGATAAACTATCAATATTGATTAATGCTTGGTTATGGGATAATACTAAGGTTCCTTGGAGGTTTGTCAAACTTGCTAAACCATCTATGTTTGTCAAAGCTCTATTGTCATTCCTACCTATGTTTAAGAGTCCAGTAGTTGAGATTGTGTTCAAATTTGATAAGCCATCTATATTGGTTAGGGAATAATTACGATCAAGTGTTAGGGTTCCTTGGATAGATTCCAAATTAGAGAAACCACTAATGTTGGTCAAGGCATGATTATTTTCAATTATTATTTTTCCTAAAAGAGATGTCAAGTTAGATAAGCCATCTATATTAGTCAAGGCAGAGTTACCGCCCTCCGTAAAATCACCAATTATTAATTCTCCAGTAATTGAGATTGAGTCCACATTTGATAAACCATCTATGTTGGCTAAAGCAGGATTATCAAAGATTTCTATTTTCCATTCGATAGTTGTCAATCCAGATAAACCATCTATGTTGGTCAAGGCTGGATTATCGTGAATAATTAGTTTCCCTCTAAGATCAGTCAATCCAGATAAGCCATCTATATTTGTCAAGATAGAATTGCCACCCCTTAAACTATTACCAATACGTAATTCTCCTCCATTTGCAATTGAGTTCACATTTGATAAACCATCTATATTGGTTAGAGCAGGACTTATAATTTCTAATGTCCCATCAATAGATGTCAAATTAGATAAGGCATCAATATTTGTAATATCAGATCCAGATATTTCGACAAAACCTTTCAGCACGGTAATACTCTGATCCCAAGCATCTACTTCCGCTTGGGTTCTCAATGGCTGTCCATATAGGCTCGATAGATTGCTACTAAGTATGATAAAAATGAAAGCGAATAATCTGAACTTTTTCATAACGATTTTTTTGAATAGGCTTTTCTTTTAGGTTTTGTATTTAGCTATTCTTTACACTTTGCTTAAGTGGAACAATCCCTAAGTTAACACCTACGTGTAGTAGTGAGATTTTAAATCTCTATTGTACTTCGATGCTTCATCTGAAGTCTGACTAATTTAGCATGGATGTCATGTGCCTTTCTTTTCATATTATTATGTCAATATCTAAGCCAAAATAATGTCTTAATCTATTTAGAAATATATTTTTCAAGCAGATAGTAGTGAGCGTTGAGGAAGAAACCGGATTTACGTCTCTCATGCCTAATCGTTTTCTGCCGCTATCTTTTTGTCACAAATCGCAATACTTTTCCAAATAAAGAAACTACAAAACCAATACACCGATAGTTGTCACAGTTCATTTATAATCGTATTCTAATAAGCTCCTTATTACTGTTATAGACTGTGTTGTGTATAGATAAGAAATATAAGTAGCCACTTTGTACTTTAATTTTATTGTAATCGATAATTTTTGATTCTATAACTGTTTTTAACTCAGTATTCCCAGTTTTTATATCTATAAGATGGACTGCAATACCTTTTTTATGATTGAATAAAGTATAATGTTTCTGACTTATCTCATCTGTAATAATTTTCTTAAGCCATTTATTATTCTTTACGTACTCTAATTCTATATGTTCATAATTAGTACGGTCACTCCGATACTTCTCTAATCGGCCATCGATATGATTAAATAGCAATAAAATATTATCTACTCTACTAAGATAAATTGGAAATTCAGGTTTGTAAAACACCTTTAAATAAAAATCTCCGTCCTCTTGTAAATTCCTAATTCTATTATTCTCTGCTGTACTGTTTGTAGTTATATTAGAAATCAATTGGGATTCTTCAATCAAACCTAAATCATTCATATAATTTTGCAATTGTTTAGGATTAAAAATTGATTTGACATTGGTTAACTTTTCAGATACCAAATTGTAAGCTGATATATTTCTCTTCAATCCATTATGAGATTCATTTATATAAAAAAGGTCTTCTGCTATTCTTAATTTGCAGACTTCTATAAAACTTAGAAATGTATCTATCTTAACAAGATTTCCTAATTGCAAAGTGGTCGAATCACAGTGTATAAGAAACGCATTCTTCGAGCCAATCAAATAATGATTCTCATTACAACTTTTATATAATCGCTCGATACCTTTAATTTTTTCTATCTCCAAAACATGAATAATGTTTCCCTCTAAATTCAAGATAGATAGACGATAATCTTTAGCGCCGCTAAGTTCTAATCTGATGATATTTTCATCAAAAAATTGAAAATCAATTAAGGAATATTTCTTGGGTTTTGATAACGATTCTAATTGGATTTTTGATGAAACTACAATTTCATCAATGACATTTGTTTTTGGAAATAGATATAACGTTCGATAATTACTAATTGGCTTATCAATTAGTATGACTTCATCTTCATAAGCAATGTGACTTATTTTTAATTCTGAAGGAATAGAATTTATTTGGATCGTAAATAAACCATTCTGATCTGAAGATGCACCTTCTTCGGTATCCAGTAACATAACATTTGCTCCTGCTATAGGTAGGTCGGTTTTAATATCTAAAAGAGTAGCGCTGATCGTAAGCTTAGACTGACCATAACAATAGCCTAGTACTAAAACTTGAATTAGTATTATCAGTTGCCATTTATTCATTTGAAATTCTTTCATAAGGAATAATAATATCCAGAATCAAATCATTGTAAAAATTCTTAGCCACATTAATTACTAATTATAATTCCTGTGAAGACCAATCTCTTCTTCTATCTCCTCTGAAGCATCATCAAAATATGCTTTTAGTTATCTAGGTACGCTCTTTCTAATCTTTTTAAGTCTACACTTAATAGAATTAAGCTCCTTAATGTCTTCTAAATCATCATTAGCTGATTTTTTTAAACGACTTAATCCATAGTTTTTTACTGACTTAAGGCTATTGGAAAGCTCAAAGCCCCCGTTCGTCGATGCAGGTAGCGTCAATGTAAAACGCTTATCTAATTTGGATTATAGCAGTCTTTTGTGCCGAAAGGAATTATTGAATATGCATTTTCTAAATCGGATCGAAGTCGGGAGACTTAGATCATCGTGGTGCAGAGCATTTTGATTAATAATTTTGTGTCCGTTCATTTAAATTTTTTCCTGCGTTTCTTAATGTATTTCAAGTGCATTGAATCGAAGTCGGGAGACTTCTACCATCGTGATTTCCTAATTGCAAAGTGGTACACTTTACGTAATAATTACTGGTACACTTTCCATGAGATTTAATGGTACACTTTGGATGAGATTATGCAGTATTACTTTTTTGATATTAGGGTTTCTCTAAATGTTTCAAGTGCATTGGATCGAAGTCGGGAGACTTCTACCATCAGAATAGTGATCTGGAGTATTATCTATATATGAGATCGTCGAAGTCTCCTGACTTCGATGCCGTACACTCATCCCTATCCGCTTTTCACAGATCAATAAAAACCCTCCGTCGATCCTATATCCAATAACTCCAATTCTATTTGACCAACTTCACCAATGTATCTCCCAGCACTACTATATAAATAGTCTTCTGCCTTATCCACGATACCAGCCCTTACAGGATTAAGATGGATATAAGCCAACTTTTGATTTATCCATTTTTGAGAATTTAGTTCTATCGGTCTATTATCTTGTATCCAGAACTGATATTTTGTATTATTCTTATTGTACTTAGCATAGTACTTGAATAGCTTGAGCATCCACTCACTGCGACTTTCTTCTTTATTTGTCAGTATCATATCTATGATACTCGTTGCAGTATATTTTTTAAAATCTCTAACAATATCGGATAATCGATGTCCTTCTTTTGCTGACATTATCACATGCATGTGATTGCTCATTATGACATATGCATGTGGTGTTAGACCTTTATTAGCAATGCAATATCTCATAGTTTCTATAAGAATATCCTTATAAGCTTTTCTTGAGAACACATCTATCCAACCCACTACAGTAAAGGTCATGTAGTGAAGCGCATTTTGATTAATAATTTTGTGTCCGTTCATTTAAATTTGTTTCAAGTGCATTGGACCGAAGTCGGGAGACTTCGACCATCAGATACCAGATCGTCGAGGTCTCCCGACCTCGATGCTGTATACTCATCCCTATTTGCAATCTACAAATTTAACTAACTACATTCAAGGTCATATAGTAAGTAGCATTTTGATTACATAATTTTGTGTCTGTTCATTTCTTAGTATGTTTTAAGTGCATTGGATCGAAGTCAGGAGACTTCGACCATCAGAATAGTGGACTAAATATTCTCTAAGTATGAGATCGTCGAAGTCTCCCGATCTCGATGCCGTACACTCATCCCTATCCGCAAGCTACAAATTTAACTAACTACAGGAGAGGTCATATGATGAGTAGTATTTTGATTCACGATTTTGTATTTGTTGATTTTGTTTTTCCTGTGTTTCAAGTGCATTAGATCGAAGTCGGGAGACTTCGACCATCGTTATGTCAAGGAGAGAATGCCATCTTCATCTCCCCCCAATCCCCCGTTCGTCGATGCTTGTAGCGTCGATGCAATACGCTTATCTAATTTGGATTATGGCAGTCTTTTGAGCCTAAAGAAATTATTGAATATGCATTTTCTAAATTAGAAAAATCCCCATACACCAAAAAATACCCCCCACCCCCCCGTTCGTCGATGCTTGTAGCGTCGATGCAATACGCTTATCTAATTTGGATTATAGCAGTCTTTTGTGCCTAAAGGAATTATTGAATATGCATTTTCTAAATTAGAAAAATCTCCAAAAACCAAAAAATACCCCCCCGTTCGTCGATGCTTGTAGCGTCGATGCCATACGCTTATCTAATTTGGATTATAGCAGTCTTTTGTGCCTAAAGGAATTATTGAATATGCATTTTCTAAATTAGAAAAATCTCCATACACCAAAAAATACCCCCCACCCCCAGCACCAGACAACTTCATAAAGTACTTCCCAGATTCCAACCCACTCTTCCAAATATCCCGAACAGAATCAGGAATCATATGCTGAAAGAAATCAAACTGCAGCTGGCTAATCTGCTTCATGATCGGTTTCAATTCTTGGTCCTGAGAAGTGCCAGCGTCTATAGCCTGCTCGTTAAGTAAGTTTAGTTGGACAATGGCATCGGAGAAGTCGGAGTCTTGTAATTGTTCATTGTAATAAGAGACGAGTGTTTTTGTATTTCTCGTTTGTCCAGAGTCTATTAGGGCAAATTGCTTATTGAGTTCTAACTTAGGAATGGTTTCTATACGATCGTCTTCTACGACAAGAACTTGATCGAGATAGATGGTTAGAGGGTCGAGGCCTGAGCTATTGCCGTGGAAGAAGTTTTCAGATGTGGCTAAGAGGGTCTTAAGCTCTGGCAGGTCGAGAATCTTATCGGTGTAGAACTTGTCGAAAGCTGCTGCTGTCAGAGCCCCAGAACTACCAAGACCATAGCCGAGAGGGATAGAAGACTTGAATATTAGCCCTTTTTCTATGGCGGCATCTATATTGGTCAAATCGAGAGTGCCTGAAAGGCATTCTCTGATCATGCCATTTTATATGTAGTGAATTATTTATGCATTATTTGTGTTAATTTATTAGATTGAGTTAAATATCTAATAATGACGAAAAAAAGCAGAAATAGCAGTAAAGGATGGTCCAAAGGCAAGCCAGTTACACAGAAAATGGTTAATGGCTTGTCTAAAGGTTTAGATAGAGCTTCTCGAAATGCTAAAACAGGTAAGTTCGCATATAGCGATATTATTGTTAGAGGCGAGGGGAAGTCATATAAGTTTAGAGAGCTAGGGTAAAATGAATATAGCCTTAGGTTCATTAATATTATTTCTTGTATTACTACCAGGAATAATTTTCAGATCAAGTTATTTATCATCTTCGTTTTCACGAAAAGTATTTGACAGAAAGCCCATTGATGATGTTTTCTTTGCGGTTCTTCCAGCAGTTTTTTTTCACTTTATTGGAATAATATTAATTAACTCTAGAGACAACGGGATTTGTGAAGTAAAAGTGAATGTAGAGTTTTTAATGCAACTTTCTACATCTTCTGTTAAAGGTGACTTCAACCCAATAGCCAATTTCCCACTTGAGATTTTTCTCTACAATTTTGCGGTTATTCTAGTTTCATTTCTATCTGGACATTTAATTAGAGAGATTATTCGTTATTGTAAACTTGATAGATCAACAAGGATGTTCAGATTTACAAATAAGTGGCATTATGTATTTTCAGGGGAATTATTAGACTTTCCTAACATACCTGATCAAAGTAATGACGTTGATATTATAATGCTTGATGTCTTGAGCGATGTTAGTGGTAAATCTGTTATATATTCGGGACAATATTTAGACCATTCATTGACTATGGATGGGGATCTTGAAAATATAATTATAAAATTTCCATCTAAGAAAGAATTTGAATCAACTAAAGATTTTATCGAAATTCCAAGCAGGTTTTTTCTTATTCCTTATAAAACAATAAAAAATCTAAACATTAGATACTTCTCTATAGAAGAAACAACGGACGACGAATCTGATACAGAATCTCAAATTGAAGATGCTATCATAGTAGAAGATTAATTATCGAATAGATTTAAGTTTTGAGCCTGACATAAGTTTTCATAAATTAAATTCAAAGGTCACACTACTCTCCATCACAAAACCAAAACACCCCCCAATAGCCCCCGTTCGTCGATGCTTGTAGCGTCGATGCAATACGCTTATCTAATTTGGATTATAGCAGTCTTTTGTGCCTAATGGAATTATTGAATATGCATTTTCTAAATTAGAAAAATCCCCATACACCAAAAAATACCCCCCACCCCCAGCACCAGACAACTTCATATAGTACTCTCCAGAGCCTAATCCACTCTTCCAAATATCCCGAACAGAATCAGGAATCATATGCTGAAAGAAATCAAACTGCAGCTGGCTAATCTGCGCCATAATCGGTTTCAATTCTTGGTCCTGAGAAGTGACAGCGTCTATAGCCTGCTCGTTAAGTAAGTTTAGTTGAACAATGGTATTGGAGAAGTCGGGGTCTTGTATTTGCTCATTGTAATAAGAGACGAGTATTTTTGTATTTCTCGTTTGTCCTGAGTCTATTAGGGCAAATTGCTTATTGAGTTCTAACTTAGGAATGGTTTCTATGCGATCACCTTCTACGACAAGAACTTGGTCGAGATAGATGGTTAGAGGGTCGAGGCCTGAGCTATTGCCGTGGAAGAAGTTTTCAGATTCGGCTAAGAGGGTCTTAAGCTCTGGAAGGTCGAGATTCTTATCGGTGTAGAACTTGTCGAAAGCTGCTGCTGTCAGAGCACCAGAACTACCAAGACCATAACCGAGAGGGATTGTAGACTTGAATATTAGCCTTTTTTCTATGGCGGCATTTAGCTTTTCCTTGTCGTATCCATCTATAGTCTTTAGATAATCAAAGAAAGGCCTTAGTTGCTCCTCAGTGTGGCCTTGTTCCCAGTGACCACCATACATGTCACATGGCATCGAAAGAGCCATACCACCTCCTAAGATAGTATATTCTCCGAAGAGCAACACCTTGGCGCTATATGTCTTGAGATTTGAGATATAAAAGGACTATTTGTGATGTCAGATAGACGATAATTTTGTGTAAAATAAGTATTCATTTTTAATTCAGTTATTCTACCTTTGCAGTTCAATTATTAAGATGAGTACTGAAAATACATCTACTAAAACTTATTGGCTATACTTCTTAGTCTCTATGATTGCTATGATAGCCTTTTTAATCTTATTACCTGAGTGGTTTTGGGTGATGCTACCATTTGTAGGTACATCTTTTGTCTACGCAATGGATTGGACATAGTCTCTAATGTATTGCCTCTATAGGCCATAATTGACATCACTGTCATTTATAATTTTTTGCCTTGGATAATCTAAAAGGTCTGCTGGATCGATATTCCGAATCTCCGCAGACTCAAAGCATATTAGAAGGGCTGTCACAAGATAAGCCTACTCGACTATTATTATCAGGAATGGTAGGCGCTCAGGATTGCTTTGTCCTTTCGGCATTGTTTGACAAGTCTCCGTACTCTCATCTCTACATAGCAAGTGACAAGGAAGAAGCGGCTTACGTGCAGAATACCTTAGATAATATCGCAGGATCACAGCAGGTGCTATTCTTTCCTGACTCATTTAAGCGAGCAGGTGTCTTCGAAGAGATAGACAACAACAATGTGCTAATACGTACTGAGGCGATTAATAAGATTAACTCTGAGTTGCATCAGCGAGAAATTGTGGTCACGTATCCAGAAGCTCTATTCGAGAAAGTGGTCGACCCCAAGTATCTTAATGAGCAACGAATTACGATCAAAAAAGACGAATCTCTGGATGTAGATACGATCATAGAGTTTTTGGTCGAGTATGGATTCGAGCGGACTGACTTTGTATATGAGCCAGGACAGTTTTCTATCAGAGGTGGAATAATAGATATCTTTTCTTTTGGTAACGAATGGCCATATCGGATAGAGCTATTTGATGATGAGGTAGAAAGCATTCGATTATTCAATCCGACAACCCAATTGTCGCTTAAGAATATTCTGATGGTTTCCATCATACCTAACATCAGCAATCGATTCACACAAGAACAGAAAATATCTTTCTTTAAGGTCTTAAGCGAGAACACTTGTATATGGATTAAGGATGTAGAGATGCTGATAGAGCGCCTTACAACTTGCGAAGAGAAAGCAAAAACATTCTCTGATCAGATCGTCGGTGATAATGATGCGACACTTAAGAAGTTATTAGACGAGAGAGCATTCATACTGCCTAATGATATCATCGCAGAGATGGAAGCACTAGATGTTATTCTACTTAAGTCCAGCGAACAAAAAATAAAAATCGATCGAGAGATCAAATATAACACAGTACCTCAGCCGACTTTTAATAAAAACTTCAAACTACTTCTCGAGAACTTAGAGAAGAATGACAAGGAGGGATTACACACATATATATTCACAGATAACAATCGTCAGATAGAACGATTCTATAATATATTCGAAGATCTCAATGCGACTGTAGAGTTCCATCCAGTTGTTACATCTATACATTCAGGTTACATAGATAAAGATCTCAATATAGCTTGCTATACAGATCACCAGATTTTCGATAGATTCCATAGATACAAATTAAGGAAGGGATTCACTAAGGATCAGGCGATCAGCTTGCGGATGCTTAGGGAGTTGAAGCCTGGGGATTTCGTCACACACATCGATCACGGTATTGGTAAGTATTCTGGGCTAGAAAAAATAACCATAGCTGGTCGAGAACAAGAATCTGTTAGATTAATCTATCTTAATAATGATGTATTATATGTAGGTATTAATTCATTACATAAGATATCTCGTTATTCTGGAAAGGATGGGCATGCACCTAAGCTGAGTAAAATCGGTGGCGATGCATGGAAAAATCTTCGTCGTAAGACAAAGAAAAAAATAAAAGACATTGCTAAGGATCTGATTAAGCTCTACGCCAAGCGGAAGGCATCTCAGGGATTTGCATTTCCAGAAGATGGTTACCTACAGAATGAGTTAGAGGCATCATTCTTATACGAAGATACCCCCGATCAGGTAGAAACCACAGCACTGGTTAAAGAAGATATGCAGAAGGCATTTCCTATGGATCGCTTAGTGTGTGGAGATGTAGGATTTGGTAAGACTGAGATTGCGATCAGAGCAACATTTAAGGCAATCATAGGAGGTAAACAAGTCGCTATACTGGTCCCGACGACGATATTAGCATTGCAACATTATAAGACATTCAAGGCGAGACTGGGAGAATTCGGTGTAGACTTAGATTATGTCAATCGATTCAAATCAGCTAAACAGAAAAAGGAAATATTTGCCAAATTAGAAGAAGGACAATTAGATCTCGTTATTGGGACTCATGCTATCCTTAGCAAAAAAATAAAGTTTAAAGACTTAGGTTTGCTCATTATAGATGAAGAACAAAAATTCGGAGTCGCAGCGAAGGAAAAACTCAGAAACCTTAAAGTCAATGTAGATACACTGACACTAACGGCTACTCCCATACCGAGAACGCTTCAGTTCTCTCTGATGGGTGCTAGAGACCTCTCTATTATAAGGACGCCTCCGCCCAACAGACAACCCATACATACGGAGCGTCGAGTATTTAATAATGATGTGATTAAGGATTCCATTTATTATGAGTTTACAAGAGGTGGACAGGTGTTCTTCGTCCACAATAGAGTGAAATCATTGCCTGAGATGACAGGACTCATCCAGAAGCTATGTCCAGACCTTGAGGTCAAGATGGCTCATGGTCAGATGGACTCTAAGGTATTAGAACAGACGCTGATGCACTTCATAGAAGGCAAGTATGATGTGCTTGTATGTACTAATATCATCGAGACAGGGCTAGATATACCTAATGCCAATACGATGATCATTAATAATGCCCATAACTTTGGGATGAGTGATCTACATCAGCTCAGAGGACGTGTAGGTCGATCTAATAAGAAAGCCTATTGTTACTTGTTCTCACCACCGATATCTACGCTTACAAGTGATGCTCGTAAGCGACTGAAAACGCTAGAAGAGTTTTCTGACTTAGGTAGCGGCTTCCATATTGCTATGAAGGATCTAGACATCCGTGGCGCAGGTAACTTATTAGGTGGAGAGCAAAGCGGATTCATCTCAGATATAGGCTATGAGACCTATCAGAAGATATTAGAAGAGACGATGCATGAGCTTAAGGAGAATGAGTTTAAAGACCTATTCAAAGAAGAGATCGAGAAGAAAAAGGAATATGTATTTGAGGTAGAAATAGATACAGATATAGAGATGCTCATTCCGGATGATTATATTAATGTGATATCAGAACGTCTGAGTATATATACTGAGATGGGTAAGGTAGATAATGACGAGCAACTCTTAGCATTACGTAATAAGATGAAAGATAAGTTCGGTAAGATTCCTTTCCAAGTAGAAGAATTATTTAATGGTATCAGGCTAAGATGGATATGCAAGCAGTTGGGTGTAGAGAGGCTTTCTCTCAAGGCAAGAAAGCTCAGGTGTTATTTTGTCAATAACCCACAATCTTCTTTTTATGAAACGAAGTTGTTTAATGATCTTATAAAATTCATCTCAACTAAGGGTCCAGAATATGGCCTATCCTTAAAACAATCAAGAAAAAATCTTATTCTAATAAAAGACCAACTGAATAACCTGAAGCAAGCCAGAAAATTATTAGAGAACGTCATGGCAGAAATCCAATAGTCAGATGAGATTCCATAATCAACAAGTAGATGTAGGCACTTTACCACAGCTGTCAGATGTTATATTTCAGGGACTGGAAAAAGCATATCTCAATGTCTTACTCTTAAGATTATCACTTTTCTCATTGGTTCTTATTATATCATTAGTAGGTTTATATATTTTCCAACCATTGGAAGATGTTGTAGGCTTTGGATATATGGCAGCACTTGGGATGGGTATCCTTTACGTAATATGGAGATACATAGTCGTCGTCAATGGATTTAGAAACAAAGCCTATGCACTTAGGAGTAAAGACATCGTCTACAAGACAGGATGGTTATGGAAGTCTACGACCACGACCCCATTTAATAGAGTGCAGCACATTAGCATAGAGCAAGGTCCGGTAGAGCGAAAGTGGAATCTATCGAGATTGCGACTCTTTACGGCTGGTGGTAGCACAAGTGACCTAAGTATACCGGGGATAGATCATAACACGGCACAAGAGCTCAAAGAATACATCGCTGGAAAAACGAGAATCGCCGAGAATGAAGAAGAGTAATGAGATAGACTTATATGCTCCACAGCGGCAATCTTATGTGGCTATCCTCATCATCACTTACAAGCTGATTAAGACAACAATCCGCCAGTCGATTCCTGCTCTGGTGGTTATATTCATCGGAGGATCGATGAGGAAAGTAGGTGGTATAGCGATAGGTGTTATTGTATTAGGTACTGTACTCAGTATCTATAGTATCATCTCATTTTATAAATACTACTTCTATATAAAAGGTAATAAGCTGATTGTACACAAGGGTGTATTTAAGAAAACCGTACTAGAGATTCCTTTCGATAGAATCCAATCGATCAATAATGAGCAGAATATAATCCACAGAATATTCTCGGTGATAAAACTAAATGTAGACACAGCAGGAAGTGCACAGGAAGAAGTCCAGTTATACGCAATCAAAGAAGAAGTCGCTCAGAAGCTTAGAAAGCACATATTAGATTACAGAACTCAGAATGTTGAAGAAATTAATTCTGTAGATAACCACATGGAAACAATAGACGAAGGCTCTGTTGTAAAGGACGAGATATTTTCCTTATCTATTATGCAATTGATTAAAGTAGGAATGACGGCTAATCACTTGCGATCATTCGGGATAATGGTCTTTTTCTTCTTTTCTATATATGATGATCTTGAGGAAATAGGTATGGATATTATGGAAAAGGCAGATGCGTATATTCCTATTGCTCAGGCGTTATTGCAGAGTGTTTTTCTCATCTTATTTTTGGCTGTTCTATTTGTGTTTGTTTCATTTATAATATCTGTAATTACAACGATTATGAGATATTTTGATCTGACGATGTATCGGATCGGAGATGGATTCATCATAGAATCAGGATTGCTTAATAGAAAACAATATGCTGCTAAAGACAGCAAGATCCAGATACTATCCTGGTCGCAGAATCTACTGCAACGGATGGCAAGCATCTATACAGTTGTTATGCAACAAGCATCTAGTGTTAATACAGCCAATGTAAAAAATGCTACCGCAGCTGGTCTGACACAGGAGAATGTACATGAGGTAAGTCAGTACGTTTTCCAAGATAAATATGATGACCTGAAAGATATAGAATGGCACTCGATACACAGGTATTATGCATACAAGCTTATAATCAGATGGACATGGATATTCATCGTTCCTACAGTTCTATTTGTTATATCTCAGAAATACAATCTTATAATACTTGCAGTGTCTCTCTATATTATTTTGGTAGTCAGCTGCATATTAAAGTATAAAAAGAAGAAGTATGGATTATCTAATCGGCTGATAGCTATCAGAGGAGGCGCATTTGGGCATCAGTTATCATTAATGGAATTACATAAGGTGCAGAATATTAAAGTCACCCAGACACCATTCCAGAGGAGAAGAGGGCTATCAAGTCTTGCTGTACACACAGCTTCTACAACGATACATATTCCTGAGATTAGTACATCGCAGGCGATGGATATAAAAAACTACCTTCTTTACAAAGTAGAGTCGAGTTATTTGCCTTGGATGTAAGGCATGAAAAAACCCCGTCAAACAAGTTCGACGGGGCGATAGAATATTTAAGGGTGTTAAAGTCAAGACAAACATAAATTTTATTTTAGTAATATCGAAATGATATTTACCTTTTGTGCAAGATAACTTACATTATAAAGTGTTAAAATTGTGGGCTTAAATAATAAATATTGAAATACTTAATCATACTATCGCTCCTTTACGTTAGCTATAAATTAGTAATGCCTCGCAAGCAGATAACTAATCGTGCCACTGATGATATACAAGAAGCTGATGATCAAGAGTATACAGATTATGAAGAAATCGAATAAGAAGCAGAATCTATGAAATTAAGAACGATAGGGCATACTTCTGATTATATAGTTGTACAGAAACCACCCTGTATGCTATCGCAATCGGATATCAATAAAGATTCTGAGAATGTAGTAGATATAATGACCGAGAAGATTAGGAAGCCATTGCACTTATTGACAAGATTAGATAGGCCAGTTGGAGGAATATTGATATTATCTAAGAAAAAGACATTTACAAAATATTATCTGAGACAACAATCTGAGGGAATTGTGACTAAGCGTTATCTGGCGATCATAGAGGGCAAACTGAAAGAGGAAGCTATTGACTTAGAGCACTACATCGTTCACGACAAAAAACAAAGAAAAACTTTTGTATCTGATGAGCCATTAGATATTTACAACAAAGTAGAGTTAGCGGTAGAGCGAGTGGCGGAATTAGACAATTATACGATTATATCTGTAAGACTTAATACGGGACGATTCCATCAGATAAGAGCACAACTATCTCATATAGGTTACCCTATCAAAGGAGATGTAAAATATGGTGCTAGAAGAAAGAATAAGGATAGAAGTATACACTTGTGTGCTCATCAGATAGAATTCAAGGATATGGATAGGCAATCAGTAAGTTATAAAGCGATTCTATCAGAAGAGGATACATTATGGCAATTAGCAGAAAAAACAATTAAATAAGACAGATGGAAAATTTCGATACTAAATTTACAGACGTCAATACCTTAGGGGAATTTGGTCTTATAGAAAGTCTTACAGAGAATTTTGACAAGCACCATCTCTCTACTATTAAGGGTATCGGAGATGATGCGGCTGTGATTAATTATGGCAATGCACATCTTGTTGTCTCCACAGATATGCTCATAGAAGGTATACACTTTGACTTAATGTACACGCCACTTAAGCACTTAGGCTATAAGGCGATTATTGTCAATCTTTCTGATATATATGCGATGAATGCAGTGCCTACACAAGTGACAGTATCTATTGCAATATCTAACAAGTATTCTGTAGAAGCATTGCAAGAATTATATTCAGGTATCCGCGAAGCGTGCAAATTATATAAGGTCGACTTAGTAGGTGGTGATACGACTTCTTCTACTAAGGGATTATCGATGAGCGTCACAGCAATAGGCGAGGTCAATAAAGATAAGATCTGCTATCGATCAGGAGCTAAGCAAGGAGATATACTATGCGTGACAGGTGATCTAGGTGCAGCATTCTTAGGGCTACAAATATTAGAAAGGGAGAAACAATTGTACGTGTCTAACCCTGGTATAAAGCCAGACCTCGAAAACCAAAAATATCTGCTAGAAAGACAACTAAAACCAGAAGCCAGAAAAGACACCATAGAATTCTTAGCAAAGGAAGGGATCGTCCCGACATCTATGATAGATATATCTGATGGTCTTGCATCTGACCTTATGCATATCTGCAAGGCTTCGGATGTAGGGGCATACGTAGAAGAATCTAAGATCCCTATTAATCAAGAAGCGCAACTGATGGCTATCAAGTTCCAAATGGATCCTGTGACGACTGCTCTTAATGGTGGAGAGGATTATGAGTTGTTATTTACAATCAAGGAAGACGACTTAGAAAAAATAAGATATATGCCCAGTGTCTACATCGTAGGTGAGATAACGGATAAGAAAGATGGCCTGACTCTACATACTTCGGGTGGCAATATACATCCGCTAAAAGCACAAGGCTGGAATCACTTTGAGGATAAGGCGGATCAGAATTAATTCAAGTAATTAAAAAGATGGGTACACATGAATCTTAAAATCTGAAAGTAGTTTTCTATCAATAAACATTAGGGATATTCAGAAATAAGAAGTTATAATCCCAGAGGATTACATTATGTTTAGCCCTGCAAGAATTGCAGGGATTAGATATAAAGTTTGAGGGGGATTTGGCTTGATTTTTACAAAAATCATGACAAATCTGTTAGACATGTGTCACCCTTATTGGCTGTATTTGACCATATACTGAGTAATGGATTTAATATATAATATCGCAATAAACTGAATCTGAGGAAATTAGGTTAGTTCTGAACAAGCCAACATTAGGGAATAATCAATGGGATTATTCTCTCTCCTCACGTTCGGGTATAAAATTCAAATACTTAATAGTACGACCTTTAGCTAAGTGTTTCTTTTCATAATAGGTTATGATATCAAGATCAGGATGAGGCAATGATTTTTCAGAATATATATCAAAGTAATCATTAAGTAAAGGGATCTCCATTTCTCCCAGTACTTCCTTAGTATGTGTATAGAATTCTGGAGAGTCTGTCTTGACATTAATGATCTTATTCCCACCTAATACCTTTCTATAGTTTTCTATGAATGGGGGAGAAGTCATCCGGCGGTTGTATTTACTCTCTTTGAGGAATGGGTCAGGGAAAGTAATCCATATTTCATCTATTTCTCCTTCGTCAAAGAACTGAGCGATAAACTCGATCTTGCATCTTATAAAAGCGACATTCTTAAGCTTTTTTTCTATCGCCGTACTGGCACCCTTCCAGATTCTTGCACCCTTGATATCCACTCCGATAAAGTTACGATCTGGGTAGCGCTCAGCGAGAGCTAACGTGTAGTCTCCATGTCCACATGCCAGTTCTACTGTGATAGGATTATTATTCCGAAAATGATGTGATTGCCATCTTCCATTAAGAGTAAGCTTCTGACCATCTATACCAGATAACTCTGGGTGATTAACCTGAGTACTCTGGTAGACATTAGGAAATGTTAATATTTCTGTAAACTTCACCAGTTTATTCCGTCTTGTCATAGCTAATTGTCACCTTTAATTGGATATAGATACATCTATGTGTAATGATATCTACGTTTTATTCGTATATCTTCACCTTTATTTCTAATTACGAACTTTAAATTTCAAATTTCTTGAAAAATATTCTCTTCTTCTTACTAATAACTGTTTTTTCTACTTCATTAATCTCACAGCATAAGGTTGGTGTCAGAGCGGGTGTTAATTACGGTAAGTTTTCTGGTCCTTTAGAAGAAAACGAATCGTATGGTATATCGAGTGGTTTTCACTTTGGCATTAATTATACTTACTTGCTTAATGATAGACTAAGTTTCCGAGGTGAGATAGTATACTCACAACGTGGCAATAAGCAGAGCTATGTAGATACACTTGGTGGATCATATTATATTATTAATCCTAATGAGAGCAGCATTAATTTTACGGCAATAGGTAACATAGAATATAACTTAGAGGTGACTAACTCTTACTTGTCTATACCACTGACAGCAAATTATAGATTAGGTAAGAAACTGGAAGCCTTTGGTGGATTTTCATTAGAATTTTTGATCGGACCATCAGCTAAAGGTTTAGTAGATTTTAGCACGGATGAGTTCTTCTTTACGCAGTCATTAGATCATCGTTATGGTTCTGACGTTGCAGGAGGTTTTAATAGGTTTAATCAGGAAATTGTAGAGATCTTGTTTGATGGAGAAAGATTGACAATGCCTCGATTCATAGGTGCTTATTATAATTTTACCCCTGAGCAGAAAACGGGTCAGCGATTTAAGCGATTTGATTCTAATCTAATTGTAGGTCTTAATTATTTTATCAATCCAGGATTCTACATCGGAGGAAGGATAGAATATGGGTTATTTGATATCACCAATGATGAGATGGACTTTAGCTTAAGAGAGTTAGATGCTGAGCAGAACTTTATCTTTCGAGATGACAAGGACCGTTCGATTAACTTAGGCTTATCTTTTGGATTTCGGTTCTAATACCATTTAAATTTTAAGATGTCGGTTAAGATTATAGAATAGAATTTGTTAAGATTTAGGCAAAAAACGCAGTCATAGCGGTAGCTATGAAGAGTATTTTTAACGCAGAGATTGGCTAATTCTATTATAATATTTCCGACATTCTAATGTTTAAATGGTATAAGTTATTCCTCTAAGATTTTTTCTGCATTCTCTGCGATTTGGAGCTTCTCTATGATGCTTTCTATCTGACCATCCATGATCTTATCTAAGCTGTACATTGTTAGATTAATCCTATGATCAGTCATTCTATTCTGCGGATAATTATAGGTTCTTATCTTATCGGATCTATCACCACTACCTACTAGAGATTTACGTTTCGCTTTCTGTTGTGAGTATACTTTTTCGACCTGCGCTTCTTGTATTCTTTGATACAATTTTTGCATGGCGATTTCTCTGTTTTTGTGTTGTGATCTGGAGTCGGTACTCTCTGAGACTATCCCTGTAGGCAGGTGGGTAAATCTTACTCCTGACTCAGTCTTGTTGACGTGTTGGCCACCAGCGCCACTTGCTCGGAATGTGTCTACCTTAAGATCATCTTTTTTTATATCTATGTCTTCTACCTCATACTTAGGCATGACGACCACGGTTGCTGCTGATGTATGTACTCGTCCTTGTGATTCTGTTTTCGGTACACGTTGTACACGATGTGCTCCTGACTCAAATTTTAATTTGCCGTAAGCATCATTACCATATATTTCCAGAATAATCTTATTGTAACCACCTACACTACCTTCATTAAGAGATACAATGTCTACTTTATACTTGTTATTCTCAAAGTACTTACTGTACATCTTATATAAGTCCCCGACGAATAGACTCGCCTCATCACCACCTGTGCCAGAGCGTATCTCAAATAGGACATCTAACTCATCAGTAGGATCCTTAGGAATAAGTAGAAAGTTCAGATGTTCTTCTATTTCTTCGAGTTGTGGCTTTAGTTCATTGAGCTCATCTTTTGCCATACTTTGCATATCGGGATCGGGATCGCTGAGCATTTCTTCGGCGCTCTCTATGTTCGCCTTTATGTTTTTATATTTCTTGTATTCATCTACTATGACTTGTAAGCTTTTATATTCTTTATTGAGCTTAGAGTAGACCTTCATATCGCTTACGATAGTAGGGTCAGAGAGTTTTTCTTCTATGGTGTAGAAGTGATTTTGGATAGATTCGAGCTTATCTAGCATATGGGTATAGGACTAAGTAGTCAGTACAGAATAGTACTGATGAGGGAACAGTTAGATAGAAAGTATTAGTGCAGCTAAGCTAAATGTTGATATTATTCTTGATAGTCTGTATAATATCAGAAGGAACAGAAGGACGAGAGATGCTATTCTTGATGAAGTCTCTGCTTTTTCTTTCTTGATTAAAAATTTTAGAACAGGCGGGATCTACACTTACTCTATCTAAGAGATCACTTTGTTCTTTTTCGTTTAATGCATTATCAAAGTATAAGTTTACTTTGTTTTGTAACTGTTGTACAGTGTATGGATTTTCCATCTTTTTGATGTATTTATAAAAATTACAAATGCAAATAAAAAATTCGTTATAAACTAATGGAACACGAATTACAAGTATATAAAACACAAAATATTATATCAAATAAAATTACTCTTCTTCTGAGCTTTTTTTTGTCTTTGCTTTGGGAACGCCTCTTTTATCTTCATAACCCATAGTAGAGGCATAAGATTTAAGCTTTTCCTTTAACATGTTACGAGCTCTAAATAAGCGAGATCTTACAGTACCTATAGGGACATCTACAATCTTAGCTATTTCTTCGTAGGTAAAGCCTTCTACGTCACATAACAAAACTACTGTTCTAAAATCTATAGGCAGAGAGTTAATAGCGATTGTAACCTCATCACCCATCATATTGGCAAACAATTCTTCCCTAAGATCAAGATATCCAGCCACTTTGGACTCATCGCTATCATGATAATTAACGATGTCTTGGAAATCTACTCTGGTAGGCTGCTTACTACGCTTACGGTAGTGATTGATGTAAGCGTTTTTCAAGATTTTAAACAACCAAGCTTTCGCATTAGTTCCCGATATGTATTTATCTATAAATCTATGCGCCTTCATGTAGGTCTCTTGTACGAGATCATTGGCATCATCATCATCGTAAGTGAGATGGAAGGCGAAGGTTTTTAGCGCATCTATATGAGGAAGTAGCTCCTTTTCAAATATGGTGTGATTTTCTGACACGTATCTTAGAGTAGTTTTTTATTAGTTTTTAAGACTATCCAAACATACAAAATTTATGGGCTTTTGCAATATGGTCAGTTGTACTGTAGGTAATTGCTGTAGATTAAAACTATTTATAACACCTTAAGAACTGCATTAGCTGTGATGGCATACACATCATCATCCTTATCTGGCGTGATGTTATATCCTCCTGTAAATGCCCCAAATGCAGGCAGTACGCCACTTTTAATTCCAAAGTGATAGCATGGCAACCTCAATCTTTGTAGCCCTCTACCTTTCATCTTGATACATGGATGGATATGTCCACATAGGTTGTATAATTCTGAATGATTAGTCGGCTCGTGTGTAAAGTGAAATGGTGCCATGTCAAATGTAGAATGGCATGTCAGGTTATCGGCAATGTATTTTTCTGAGCTTAATATATCATGATTGCCTAATACAAGGTAGAAAGTGATATCACCAAAATGATCTAAAAATTCCAAGAAATTATTCCATTCTACATTGTAAGTACTATGGAAGAGGTCTCCGAGAATAATGACCTGCTGTATGGGATGATTAAGCAATAGGTAGGACAATCGATCATAATTATCTTTTTCTACTTCTCGGGGTAGAGGAATACCGGCCTGGCGGAAGTGTGTAACCTTACCTAAATGTATATCTGATACGATCAGCGCCTGACAGCTATTCCATAGAATTGCCTTATCTGGTAATAATTCTAATGATTGTCCTTGTATGTGATATTCAGTGATATGCTCAGTGTGTAATGGAAACGAAACTATAGGATAGTGGCGAATTTTTCGTTTTTCATCCTATTTAGGTTGATTTGCTTAGGGTATAATTTTATTTTCGCAATCTAACAAAAATAGAGTTGATATTATGGGACGAGCATTTGAATATAGAAAAGCAACTAAGTTTGCAAGATGGGACAAGATGGCAAAGCAGTTTTCTAAAGCCAGCAAGCACATCACCATAGCTGTAAAAAATGGTGGCTCAGACCCTGATACCAATATCTTGCTCAGGAGAGCGATACAGAATGCAAAGTCTGTCCAGATGCCTAAGGATAAGATAGAGAATGCTATCAAGAAGGCTTCTGACAAAGATACAAGCAATTATGATGAGGTCGTATTCGAAGGAATGGCCCCTCATGGGGTAGCTGTAGTCGTAGAGACAGCCACGGATAATAATCAACGTACTGTGGCTAATGTAAGATCGTACTTCCGTAAAAAGGGAGGCTCATTAGGGACCCAAGGTATGCATGATTTTTTATTTAATAGAAAAGGTGTCTTCTACATTCCTAAAGATCAGATCTCTGATCCCGAAGAGATAGAACTGGAACTGATAGATCATGGCTTAGAACAAATAGAAGAAGATATAGTAGAGGAGAAGGACATATATAAGATCTATGTCAGCTTCGAAGACTTCGGTAAGATGCAACAGGCGCTGGAAGATCAGAAGATAGAGGTGGAAAAATCTGAACTCGAAAGAATACCTACGATCACTAAAGAACTATCTGACGAGCAAGTAGACGAGGTTTTAGATCTGGTGGATATGATAGAACAAGATGATGATGTGAGTAACGTATTTGTTAATCTTGCTTAGGGACTATCTACCAAAGAATAACACAAATAAGAAAGCCAGCTATTGTAATCAATAGCTGGCTTTACTTATTAGAAATTTATAAGATTAGCTCTTTGTGAATTTCATTGTATTCTGTCCATTGTCAGACTTCACAGTTATGAAGTACATGCCTGATGCAAGATCAGATACATCATATTGTGAGTTAAGTTGAGTATTAGAGAAGTTTCCTAATGCTCTTACTGTCTTACCATATATATCGTTAATAGTTACATTGTAGTCAGTGACTTCTGAGAAGTTAAGCTCTACATTAAGTGTCTCAGATACAGGATTAGGGTATACCTTAGATCCTTCTAATGCTGTGATCGCTTCTACTCTTGTAGTCATCTCAGTATTGACAAGAATGTCGATTGTGCTTCCCCAGTTATATCCTTCACCAGTTAGCTCAGTCAGTGTATTGTTCTCTACAACAATTATATTAGTTTTCACTTCATTACCCCATTGGTCAAGGATTTCTACACCTGGAGGAGTGTCCATAGTCGCATGTTGTTGAGTAACAGTACCCATACCGTCGCCGTAAGAATCATTAATTGTAAATGTAAGACAAGTAGCATCTGCAGGAACATTGATCACATATTCATGTGTCGTGTTAGCATCAGCTCCACCTCCACCAAACTGATCAGGACCAGAAGCATAAGGACCAAAAGAATCAAGCTCATTACCATTATCGTCAGTGACTACCCAAGATGTCTCTAGTGCATACTGGTCAGTTGTAAATAATAATGTGAATTGCTTAGTCACTAACTCATATTTACCTGCTCTTGCAGTTATTTCTCCATATTCTCCTTCCTCACCATTTATAGAAACCACATTGATTTCTACGTCTGATGCTTCTGTAATTGTGAGACCTGGAATTGTTATAGTACCCGTAAGGAAAGGCATGATAGGATCGCCATCATACTCATAAGTACCAACAGTTGCTCCATTAATCATAACTTCAAAACTTGCAGAAGCAATCTCAACTGCAGATGCATTGAATATCGAGACTTCTGCATCTTCTGTTGTTAGTTCAAAACAGAAATCTGAAAAACCCAGTTCTCCACCTAATCTAGTAGAAGCAACACCAGAAATACCAAGTGCATTTAACCAAAATTCCTCATCCGTTCTTGGATTAGGGACTAGAGTTCCAAGCTCTACCAATGACCCAGAAGGCTGTATCATATATAATGACGGCCAATATCCAATACTTAAAGTAGAGGCAGCAGCAGGATTCTGTATCATACTGTAAGTAATGTTCTCTCCTGTAGCTGGATCTTGTGTCCAGTTTCCTAAAGAAGTCGTTGCATTAGAGCCACCATTAACTGCCATATATAAAAGAGATTCTGCAGTACTAGCATCTGCCTCTACACCTAATATTCTAATCTGATCTGTGCCTTCTGGACCATATCTTTCGTTCATATCATCTAACCATCCTGATGTATGAAAATCCCAGCATGGAGGGCACCATGTTGCGAAGACATCAATTACAACAAATTTTCCATCGTCAAGCCATGCCTGTACATCTACAGCTTCATCAGTGAGGACATCACTACCTGTAATATTAGCTGGTAAAGCAGATCCCGGAGCTAATTGAGCTTGAGATACAACAGCCATTAAGCTAAAAGTAATCGCTAACAGTAAAGTTTTTTTCATTTAAATTATTATTTAATTAATCTATAAATTCCTAACGAGGCTAAGATATAAGATTTTTCATCTTTTGCAACTGCGAGATGTACTATAATACTTAGCTCAAAGCGACATAACACACAATATTTATTTAACCCGAAGGAAAGAAAATACCTGTTATTGTAACGTTCATTGACTTATGACATTAATTTAAATGTATGATCTAAAATTTTATTTAGCCATAGATTTAAGCTAAAATTATTCGAGTTTAGTTTTTCCTCTGATAACATCGTGTACTTTGGGTGCTCAGATAAGTGGTGGGCAAGATATTCTTGCTCTGGTTGCCCTGGCGTCGGTATGAGTATAGCCTGACTATCTGTTGCAGCATAATCCATAATGGAGCTGTATCCTGACCTACTTAATATAAGCTTGCTAGACAGTAGGATATTATTTATTAACGTGCTATTGGCTCTATCTATAATTTCGAAGGCAAACTCAGGACCGTTATATTTTGCACTGGTACCTCTTACTGCTATAATTTTTAGTTTTGAAGACGCTAGTAAATGGAATAAAGATGTTTCTAATTTTGTTCTGGCTGGCTCTGGTCCTGAGAGGATAACTGCGACATCATATTTGATCTTTTGTTCATATTTTTTCATCCTGCTAAGAGGTCCTAATTGTATTTTATTTTTCACTTTGTAGTTATGACTCAGTTTTCCTGATAGATTGGATTCGTCATCTGGGACAAGACACTTGTCGAATGAATTTAGAAAATGAGTATTAACCTTATTAGCAATAAATCGAATAAATATGGATGTAAAATGGAGTGATAACTGATGACTGATTATGTAACTTGGAATATCAGAGTGTCGAAACCCAAATCTACTGTCTGATATAATCAAATCAGGCTGTATAGACTCTGCGATTTTCTTAGCAGCCTGATACTCAGATCTGATAGCCGATAATATATTAAGGCAATTACTTCTAATGATGGATAGCGTATTCTGGCTATTGTATCTTATGTTATAAGAAGGTAATTGTAGATATGTCAGTTGTGGATACTCCTCTTGCAAAAATGTAAGGGCTTCTCCATCAGAAGCAATGGCTACCTTCTTCCCCTGTGATAGTAGATGGTCGATGATAGGCATACATCTTGTCGCATGACCTAAGCCCCAATTAAGTGGAGCAATCAGTACATGTGATATATCCAATGTAATGACAGAGGAAAGGCTGAGCGCAAGTTTTGTAGAGTCGATATTTATAATTTCATATTTCAGAATGAATATACAACTCGAAGGTATGGAAAAGTAGAGGAGGGCATGTGGTTATCATTTTACCTACAAGAAGCTTTGGATTTATTGAGTAAGTAATTCTACTTTTGTTGTTTTATTTCACTCACGTTTAATGCAAAGGCGATGAGACTATATAATAAAGTCGACAAAAAGTTACTTAAAGAGGTGATAGATAAAGACTCAAGACCACGAGTCACGTTGTCTTTCTACAAGTATGCACACATACCCAACCCTACATTATTTAGGGATCATCTATACATACTGCTGGATGGCATAGAAGTCTTAGGTAGAATATATATATCTACTGAAGGAGTCAATGCTCAGATATCTGTCATAGAAGATAATTATAATGCTCTGGTAGAAGCCTTAGACACCATATCATTCCTTAAGGCGGTAAGGCTTAATAAGGCGATCGAGGATAATGGAAAGTCATTCTACAAACTCAAGATCAAACTCCGAAATAAGATCGTAGCGGATGGTCTTAATGATGAGAGTTTTGATGTAACAAATATCGGTCAGCACTTAACAGCTTCAGAATTTAATACACTAAGCGAGGATAAGCAGACTGTCGTCGTAGATATGAGAAACCATTACGAGAGTGAGGTCGGTCATTTCGAAAATGCGATTACACCAGATGTAGAGACATTCCGTGAGGCATTACCACATGTAGAGAAAATGTTAGAAGATCAGAAGAACAAGAATATTATTATGTATTGTACAGGTGGTATCCGATGTGAGAAGGCCAGCGCTTATCTTAAGCATAAGGGCTTCCAGAATGTCTTCCAGCTGGAAGGCGGGATTATAGAATATGCAAGGCAAGCTCAAGCACTCGATCTAAAAAATAAATTTTTGGGCAAGAATTTTGTCTTTGATGATCGGCTAGGTGAGAAAATCGGAGAAGAGATAATATCTCAATGTCACCAATGTGGTGAGTCTTCAGATACACATACTAATTGTGCTAATGATGCATGTCATATATTATTTATACAATGTGATAATTGTGGATCACTATGGAATAATTGCTGCTCAGAGAAGTGTAAAGATTTCATAGAATTATCTGATGTGGACCAAATAGAACTCAGGAAAACAACCGAATTTAACGGTACAAAGTTTGGAAAGGGAAGATACAAGGCTCACCACAAGAAGGATAAGTTGGGTTAGGAATCAATGCTTAACCTACAGATAAAATCTCAGAATGAGTTAATAATAATAATCCACGACGACGTCTTGGCATGTGTTTGCGCAAGTAAGACTCTTATTTAAGTATATTAGCATATACTGATAAAGAGTTCTATATATATATTGCATGAGAAGGAGCTCTTGTTTTTTTAAATTTAGTGTTGGTGCAGCGTTATACTTGGTAAATGCGTATCCATCACTAAAGGGTTCTACTAACACAAGCGAGCACTATGTACAAATCAAAATTATTCTTCTTAATTTCTTTTGCACTGATATTTAATGTCTGTATTGCCCAAGATGTCCCTATCACAGATTATAGGGTAAATGTATTTGGACAAGTGCAATTAGAAATAGAAGGACAATCAGATAAATATTACTTGTTGTCTGCAGAGCATGCACCAGAAGGTGACTATGAGTCGATTACTTCTATGACTCTTGGTATCGATGGTATTATGACGATATCAGAGCCAATGTCTGCGTATCCTTTGGAGAATTATAAGATTACGGCATACTCTGTGACAGATCCAGCTGATGTGGATGGTGATGGTATAGATGATATCACAGAGTTCAATAATTTACCAAGTCGCTCTCCACTTAATGCTGGGAGAGAGATTCCGCTTAATGACGGGACAGCGGCTATCGAGAGCAGAGAAGTATTCTCAGAATTAGCTGTAGTTAGCCATGATATTCCTTGGGCACCATTCCTTAACAATCAAGAGTTTGTCAAGTTTGCTATTGTGAATCAAGGGTCGACGAAACCAGAGATATATTTCATTAATAGCAACACCCATTATATTCATGCAGATTTTTTGGCTACCATCAATGTAAATCGATACTCTGATGATGTCACAGCTGGAGAGATAATATATAATCCTAATGCGAGCTCTCCTAATGGAAGTAGTGGTGTGTACACATTTAACTATTCTTTTGGAGAAGCGTATACGTTTGATGAGACACGTCAGACATTTGAGTTGCTTGCTAAAAATATGCCGTTTTTAAGGAATAACTTTCAGCACTTTATAGGAAGAGGTGGTGAGGCAGAATATAATGGCCAACATAAGGAGGATTACCAAGGGTCTCGAATAGGTGTGGTATTAGAGTCCGAATATTTTGCAGACGTTGACTTCTTGCCTTTTAATCAGGCAGAAGGATACGGTTTTTTCAGAAAGATGGATCTGGATGATAATCCAGGCTCCAGAGATGTTGTATTGTATGATGCATTACCTAACTCATTACCTAGAGTCGGCGGTATTATAACCTCTGTAGTACAGACACCTCTGTCGCATGTCAACTTAAGGGCTATACAAGACAATGTTCCTAATGCGTATATTAAGGAACCGTTAGAGATCCCAGCTATTGCTGATCTTATAGGAAAATATGTCTATTATAAGGTAACAGAAGATGACTATGAGATACGTGAGGCAAGTCTAGAGCAAGTGAATGATTGGTATGAGAAACTAAGGCCGACTGAAGATCAGATTCCTAATCGAGACCTATCTCAGACAGATATTCTTCCATTAGATGACATTGGCTTTGAGATGTCTACTTCATTCGGAGCTAAATGCACTAACGTAGCGACGATGAGAACATTTGGTTTTCCAGAAGGGACAATACCTAACGGATTTGGAGTACCTTTCTATTTCTACGATGAGTTTATGAAGTATAATGGATTTTATGATGATGTAGAAGAAATGATCTCCGATCCAGAATTCATAAGTGATCTGGAGACACGTATAGATATGCTTAAGGATTTCAGAAAAGAAATCAAGGCTGCAGACATGCCTCAATGGATGCTCGACAAATTACAGGCCATGCATGAATCATTTCCAGAAGGGACATCAGTAAGGTGTCGATCTAGTACTAATAATGAGGACTTGCCAGGATTTAGCGGAGCAGGACTATATACTTCTAAGACACAACATCCAGAGGAAGGACATATATCTAAGTCTATTAAGCAGGTATATGCAAGTATGTGGAACTTCAGAGCATTTGATGAGCGAGACTTCTATCGAATAGATCATTATATTGCCGCTATGGGAGTACTCTGCCATCCTAACTTTGAAGAAGAAAAGTCTAATGGGGTAGGTGTGAGTCTTGACCCTATATATCAGACTGATAACACATTCTACCTCAATACTCAAGTAGGAGAATTTCTGATCACTAATCCAGATGCTAATTCTATTCCAGAAGAAATACTGCTGAGTGAAGATCCAGCAGGCGGATATATTGTACTAAGGAGATCTAACTTGGTTCCCAATGGGCAATTAGTGATGGACCACAGCTATCTGGATCAGATGAGAACTTACCTTAAGGTTATACATGATAAGTTTGCAATTCTGTATGATGTGGTAGGTGTAGATGGATTTGGGATGGATATAGAATATAAGGTTACGTCAGAGGATCAGCTTATCATTAAGCAAGCCAGACCTTGGGTTTCTTTTTGGGCTGAGATAAAATCTAACTTTGACCTATCTATCACAGAAATCTTAGAGCCGATGAGTTCTGCATCATTAGGAGATGCTGAATTAGTAAAGACAACAGTCTCTAATACAGGACTGAAACAGATGAGTAACTTCGAGTTACTACTTTTCAAAAATGAGCAATTAGTTGAAACACTTAGTATCAGCGATACATTAGAACGTCTAAGTGATAAAGAATATCAATTTGAGATTCCTCAAGATTTTTCCTCGATTGGGGATTACGACCTCAGCGTTGTTGTATCTCACATCGAAGATGGATATAACAAAAATGATACCCTAAAGACTGTTATCAGCAAATTGCATGCATTAGAAGCTGGAATAGAAACTGGGCAGGTCGATGTAAAATGTAGAGGAGAAGTAGAACTAACTGCTACAATATTAAATTATGGAGGAACAACAATTACAAATACAGAGGTAGAAGTCATTCTCAATGGACAGTCAGTAGAGACTGTAGAATTTGATGTAGATATTCCATACTTATCATCGGAAGACATACGTATAAGTCTCAGTGAGAACTTACAAGATGAGAACAACATCACACTGAACTTACTTAAGATTAATAATGAAGAAGATGCTGTAAGCACTAATAACACAACATCTGTAGTCACTAATTTGGATTCAGAATTTGATTATGTAACCCTAATTATTTTTACAGATAATTATCCACTAGAAACCTCTTGGGCAATATTTAATGAAGACGATGGAGAACTTGTAGAATCAGATAACATAGACGAAAGTACACCTGAATACAGAAAGGATATCTGCCTAAGTAACAATTCCTGTTATTCATTGTTTGTATATGACTTTGCAGGCGATGGCATATGTTGCCGTTATGGAGAAGGTAATTTTCTTCTTGTTGATGTGATGGGAGACACCCTACTTACTAATGATGGAAATTTTAATTTGGAAGTAGAGGAAATGTTCTGTACCAGTCCTGTCATAAGCAGCACAAATGATCTCACTTATCAGCCTTTAAAAGTATACCCTAATCCGACACAAGATATTCTTACGATAGATATCAGTGATGTCAATATTGCAACATCAGATATCAAGGTGGAAATATATAACAGTATAGGCTCACTTGTAGCCAAAGAAGCAATACCTATTGGTATGACAAAGAAAACATTAACAATGAGTCACTTAAGTTCAGGTAGTTATATTGCTAAATGTTATAATAGAGACTTTGAAGCTTACTATAAGATCATAAGACTCTAAAGGAGATAATTGTACATAGATAAAGAAAAAAATCTATATTACGGATTTCTCTCTTTTTATTTTATCAATAGTTATTGTCTTGGAATTGTCTCACTAATACCATTTAAATTTTAAGATGTCAGTTAAGATTATAGAATAGAATTTGTTAAGATTAAGACATGCACTAATGATTTCGTCGCAGACGAATCGAGTATGACAATACTCGAAAAGAGTAAACCACGAAAGTGGGTGGGCTGAGTCATAGCGGTAGCTGCCGCCGTGGGCGGCACAGGTTATGGAGAGTATTTTTAACGCAGAGATTGGCTAATACTATTATAATATTTCCGACATTCTAATGTTTAAATGGTAAAATATATCATGAAGATAATTTACAGAGTTACAGCTTAACAAACTTCTGAGATGAAATTTGATCGTGATTTTTATCCACACCTCTAATCATGTATACGCTATTCTCAAAATTTGATACGTCTATATCGAGCTCAGTTCTTCTGTCTGTATCTACAGACATCATTACCTGACCATTAATATTTATAATATCAATTCGAGATACATTATTTAGATCACTCATTCTAATATGATCGACAACAGGATTAGGAGAAAAAACAATCTGCGATGAGCTCAAATCTTGCGTGCTCGTAGAAGTCAATAGTACTTCTATATCACCATTGTCATCAAAGGGGTCAGACCACTTCTCGTTAGTATATACATCTATTCCAGTTAGAGTCTTAAGGAAAGCAATCACACTACTCTTCTCTTCTTCGGTCATATTAAGTTTCTGAGTGAAAGCTCCATTTTTTAACCTTGGGTCTACTACAATATTAGGGATACCTGTAGCGGTCTCGATGTCATTGTAATGTTCTATAACCTGAGAAATATCATCGAATAATCCATTATGCATAAGTGGACCGTTAAGTTCGCCTACGGGATTGAAGATGTCTCTAAGAGTAGGTGACCTATTGACGCCTTCATCTATGTCAAAACCGTTAGCTGCGAGGATGACACCATTTGTCCGGCTGTTAGAGCTTATTGAAAATTCTGGCGCATTGTGACATCCTGCACAACCTATTCCTCCACCTATTCGATTACCGCCATTGCCAAATTGTACAGGTCGCAGAAACAATCTCTTACCACGATTTTCTTCCATGGTGAAATTTGGAAAAGGTATAGAGTCATGAGTCACACCCATACGCCCACTGTCATATCGTGAGTCAAAAGATTGTATGCTTCTAACGAACTGTGCTAATGCCAATTGCATTCTTTCTTCAGAAATGAAACTATCCCCAAAAGCAAACTCAAAAAGTGTATCATAATAATCTATACCTTCCATCTTTTCGATCAGACCATTAATGTCAGGATCTCCAAATTGCCCACTGTATCCCATCTCGATAGCATCTTGTATAGGCATGGTCGTCTGTTCTTCTAATGTAGAAGCCCGCTCATCCCAGAAGAATCGTTCCTCAGCAGAGAATCTTGCATTGACTAATCTCATAGAATGCCTACCAGTTATTCCAAAAGACCCCGTACTGACCTGATCCGTATCTCCGAATGCAGCACCTTGCTGATGACAACTGGCACAAGAAGTTCTATTATCTAATGATAATTGCTTATCATAGAAGAGCACTCGACCCAGTGTTGCTAGCTCATCGGATATAAAGTTATCATCCGTATTGTCTAGTGTTATGTATGATGGTATATCCTGATTCGCGTAATTGTATAGGTTATCTAGATAGATGATACCCGAACCCATACAAATGATAAAGCAAAATATAACTGACGCTAATCCTAATTTTCTCATAATTGTAAAATTAGATATAAAGCAAGAAAGGTGCTTATATATTTTTTAGAATTCAGCTTTCGCTGATTTGTATGATACTTTACGTTTTGGGTGACTTGCTTTTAGTTACTGATGCAAGTGTGGAATTCGTCTTTGATAAAACATCACATTTAAAAATGCCCGAAGTTTAACACAACTTGCATAAACTTCGGGCTCGTATTCTTTTTGTGAATAAGATGCTTATTTCTTAATCTTTTTCTTAGGATGTACTAGTTTCATCTCTTTGATTAAGTGTGAGGCACCTGCCAGCTTATCTACACAGAATAGAATGTACCTTGCATCTACCATTATATTACGACAGATAGAAGCATCGTAATTATAATCGCTCATGGTTCCCTCCCAAGCTCTATCAAAATTAAGTCCGATCAGATTACCGTGAGCATCTATGGCAGGACTTCCTGAGTTACCACCAGTCGTATGATTAGTCCCTATAAAGCATACAGGCAGTTTTCCATTACTGGCAGCATACTGTCCATAGTCTTTATTCTCATATAGCTCTAAGAGTTTAGCTGGTACATCGAACTCATAATCTCCAGGCTCATATTTAGCCATGACGCCATCGAGATGTGTGACCGGAGTATATCTGACAGCATCCCTCGGATTATAGCCATCTACTTTACCATATGTGATACGCATGGTACTATTAGCATCTGGATAGAATCGTCTTTCTGGAAAGGTTTCCATCAGAGCTGCCATGTAGATTCTCTGTAGGGAATCTATGCTAAATTTGTTTTTATTATATGGCTTAGACACTTTGTCATCATATATTTCTTTCCACTCCTGACCTAATGCATATACAGGATCTGCTTTAAGTTGAGTGATAGCCACCTCAGGACTTTCATTGAGCAGTGTCATCATTTTGTCTTTAGATGTCATGATGGTTTTCTGGAATATGTTGGACGCAGATGGCGCAGTCTGATTGACTTTTAATGCTTTAGAATTAGACATCATAGCTGGATGATATTGCTTGCTGACATTATCTTTGTACATAGCTATTAGAGCATCGTATACTTCACTGTCTATCTCTGGTCGATAGTCTTTATAGAAGCCTTCTAAGAATGGTGTTATTCTTTGCTTGAAATTATTATACCCTGTCTCCCCTTCATTTTCATATGCTGCTACAAGTCTCTGAGATATAGTAGAGATACGCATCAGTTCTATATTACGGCCAGCAACTTCATTATAATAATCACGTACATACGCTAAGGGTTCTTGTTTTTTGTACAGTGTTTCGAATTTATTTATAATACCTCCATACTTACTATCGGATGGGAGTGCTGCTAAGAATTCTTTTTCTAATTTTCTTTTCTTCTCTACACCTTTGGTTTTTTTGATTCCTTGACTTTCGCCGATCCACTTCTTCCAATAGTTAGCTACTCTTGCAAACTTAGAAGCATACTGCAGTCTGATACCTTCGTCTTTTCTCATGTACTTATCGATGATGTTAAGTGCCGTCTCTCTGATTGCAATCTTAGCAGGATTAAGAACTTCTACGATCTGCTCCACTGCAACTGCTGGAAGGTATTCTTGTGTCCGACCTGGGAATCCAAATACTAACGTGAAATCATCTTTCTCTACACCATCCAGTGAGATCGGTAGGAAGTGCTTAGGTGTATAAGGCTTATTCTCTGTAGAGTAATCTGCAGGCTGATTATCTGGTCCTGCGTATATTCTAAACAATGAAAAGTCCCCAGTGTGTCTTGGCCATACCCAGTTATCTGTATCAGCACCAAATTTTCCGATAGATTCTGGAGGCGAACCCACAAGTCTGACATCATTATATGTGGTGGTGATAAACCCAAAATATTGATTGCCATGGAAGAAAGGACGTATTATCATATCTTGGAACTTAGCTAATGTCTTGCGACCCTTAATCATCTCTAAGTTCTTATCTATGATCGATTGTCTTTCTTTCACACTCATATCCTCTGTCACACCTCTGAGAGCATCATCAGTGACATCTATAATCTCATCTATCAGTGTGGCAAATAATCCTGGATTGGCTTTCTCATCGGAGAGATTCTCTGCCCAGAAGCCATTCTTCAGGTAGTTGTCTTCGATAGTACTGTGTGATTGTATCTGACCATATCCGCAGTGGTGATTAGTCAGCAGAAGACCTTGCGATGAGATGATCTCAGCAGTACAGAATCCACCGAAGTGCACAATAGCATCTTTGAGTGAGCCTTTATTGACAGAATAGATATCTTCTGCTGTTAGCTTCATACCCATTTGTTGCATTTCTGCTTCGTTAAGGCTCTTAAGGAGTAGTGGTAGCCACATGCCTTCGCCATCTGCTTGTGCATTATTGAGAAAACATATGATGAGTAAGGATGAGAAAAATAATTTCATAGTTTGATTTATTTTATAAATTATCTTTTTGTAAAATGACTTCTGTAAGAATCCTGATAAATATCGTGATTCAATAAGTATCTTGTAATTTAGAAAAAAACGTAATGACCCTATAGATGGATTTGAATTTTCTATATCGGGAAGCTGAATTTAACGCTTTCACAACACAACATGGCTATCCTTTATTGCTAATAGCGATAATCGGTGTGGTGTCTATATGTATTGCTAAAAAATTTCTCACCGAGCGACAAAGGTGGACAATGCTATTTGTCCTGAGCTTCATGCCTTTTTTGGGATACCTAATTATGGTTGTTGCGTTGCTCTATGATGGTTCTTTTGATATAAAGGATGACTTGCCGATACATGTCTGCAGGATACTTACTTTTATGACCCCGATTATTATCTGGAAGCGTAATCGCTTTTGGATGGGCACCATTTATTTTTGGATTATTGCAGGTACGCTTAACGCTAATATTACACCTGATATGGATTTCGGATTTCCACATTGGGACTATTTTTCATATTGGCTTAAGCATGGATTTCTTGTATTGATTCCACTGTATTATGTAATTGTACTTGGAATCAAGATTAATAAGAAAGACTTATGGAATGCTTTCTGGACGGCTAACCTTTATATGGTTTTTTCTTTGGTCGTTAATTATCTCTTGGGTTCTAATTACATGTATACAATGCGGAAGCCAGAAGCTACAACCTTATTGAGTTATATGGGTGATTGGCCATGGTATTTGATTACTACTCAGTTGCTGGCTTTGGTATTATTCGTTCTTGTTTATTTACCTATTGTTGCAATCAGATATTTTAATAAAAGCTAATAGCGAATTACTCATATACCAAAGTACACATCTTTTCTACAGGTGGGGGAGGAGGATCGCCATTGTCAGGATCTTCAAATTCTATCATCAATGTTACATCAAAAATCAACTGATTATTTTCACTTCTTACTTCCACATCATTGATTTGTGCAAAAGGTCCGAGATAAGTTTCTAGCTGCGCTTGTGCAATGCAATTTCCATTAGATAGAAAGAAATTAATCTGACCAAAAGAACCAACTTCTAAGAAGTCGGTGACATTCAGCTCCTCTTCATTAAAGGCACTTTTTTCTATAGTCATTGTGCTACCGACGAATGTATCTAACTCAGTACAACTAGAGCTGATCATAGTCTTAGTACCAAGGTAAGGCACAAAACAAATATCCAGTGGATTAGCGATGTTATCTACGACTCTAAAAGTCTGCGTGTGAGAACTAAAGACCTTAGTACTTGTACGGAAAGTATATTCAATCTCATAATCACCTGCAGGTACATTTTGATTAGGGTCGGTTCTAATAATACGAGATGATCTGAGCCTGATTCCATCATATATCGTATCTACACCTGAGAAATTTTGAATATCTCCATCAAGAAAGCGACCTAATTCTGAGTACGTTTCTATATGAGTATTATTGGGTAATCCTTTAATATCTACGTAGACATCTTCGGGTGTGCCTTGTATCCATCGATAGGTATAACTCAGATTAAATCGAGGGATATTATCTTCATTATTAAATATAGGCATATCTACAAATTGTAATGGAAATGCATAGATTAAGGGTTCTATGTTACTCGTTCCAGCCGCTAAAGCATATGGCACGCTTAAGAGCTGATTAGCGCCGACAAATGTATAGTCCATGCCGCCGTCGAGATCATGATAGAGGCTGATATACTTCCCATCAGTAGGCCAATCTATATCTGCAAACACACCAGATAGGACTTGTCCCATTCCGATATTGATAGAGTATAATCCATTGATGTTAGTTGTAGGCACATGCCTTTCCTCGTAGACAATAGGGCCGTTAACGTCTTGAGTGTGTATTTCTATTTTTACACCGATATCAGTATCTGCTACAGGGCCACCATTGCTGTCTGTAACCAGTGACTGAAAACTAAATGCTTGCGGTATCTGAGTATGTGCAACATGAATAAAAAGCATACAAATGATGCTGCTGAGTAAAGCGACTTTAGTGTAATGAAGTGTCCGCATATATTTATTTATTGATGGATAGTTTAACTGATTTTTTATTATTGACTACAAGAATATATAATCCAGATTGTAGTTCTGAAACATTTATATTTTGATGATTTCTGATGTCTTCTATATTCTTGATGACCTTACCACTGACATCAGTAATGAGGATGCTATTAATTTTTTCCTCTGATATTATAGTTATTTTATCTGAGCTAGGGTTAGGATATACGATTAGATCTGATATGCTTATGGCATCTACATTATCTATTATTTCGGAAAACAATTGTACACTGAAAGAATTAAGAATCCCTGAGTCCTTATGTAAGATTATATCACCTACTAAAAATGATGCATTATCAGAGACAAAGGCGCTAGAGGATATTTTAGAATTGGATAATTCTTGAGCATTCAGGCTGACTACACAAGAAAATAAGACGATGGAAATAACTATTCGAAGCATGACTAAAAACAATATGATTGCTTTAAATTATAAAACTATAACCGAAAAAGTATTATTCCGCCTTATCGATCTCTTTCCGAGACAGATATAACTCATCGAGTTGCTCATCGAATATAGGTGATGGTGCATCGATCATCATATCGCGACCACTTGTGTTCTTAGGGAATGCAATAAAGTCTCTGATAGAACTCTGACCATTCATCACTGCATTCAATCTATCGAATCCGAAAGCGATTCCTCCATGCGGCGGTGCTCCATATTCGAATGCTCCTAATAGAAACCCAAACTGTGCTTCTGCTTCTTCCTTAGAGAATCCTAACAAGTCAAAGTTCTTAGATTGTAAGTCTCTATCATGTATACGTATACTTCCACCACCGATTTCTACGCCATTAATCACTAAGTCATAGGCGTCTGCCTTCAGTGACTTCATGGTCTCGTGATCGCCATCCATCATGCGAGAGATCTCATTAGTCTTAGGCGAGGTGAATGGATGGTGCATGGCATGGAAGCGTTCTGACTCCTCATCCCATTCTAAGAGTGGAAAATCTACAACCCATAACGGATTGAATACAGTCGGATCCATGAGATCCAGTCTCTTGGCCATCTCCAGTCTCAGTTCATTGAGTTGTTTTTGTGTTTTTTCTTTCTCTCCACATAGCAGGAATAAGATATCACCTGGTGCCGCATCCATCTTAGTGGCCCATGCTTGTATATCCTCATCGGAGTAGAACTTACCGACGGAGGTCTTAATAGAGCCATCTTTATTGATCTTAGCATAGACTAATCCTTTGCACCCTATCTGCGGACGCTGTAACCATTCCGTTAGTTTCTTAATATCTTTATTAGAATAAGACTCTGCGATATCTTTAGCACAGATTCCGGCGATATATTCTGCACCATCAAAGACTGGAAAATCTTTCCCCCTCACCATCTCTGTTAGTTCTACCAGCTCCATGCCAAATCGAGTGTCAGGCTTATCACTTCCATATCTCTCCATCGCCTCATCATAGGCCATCTTAGGAAAGTCAGAAAGTTGCACATCGAGCATCTTATCGAATAGATTCTTAGTCAGTGACTCGAATGTATCTAATATTTGATCACGTGTCACAAATGACATCTCGCAATCTATCTGTGTAAATTCTGGCTGACGATCCGCTCTCAGATCTTCATCTCGGAAGCACTTAACAATCTGGAAGTACTTATCGAATCCACCGACCATCAATATCTGCTTAAATGTCTGTGGAGACTGTGGCAATGCATAGAATTCTCCTGGATTCATACGACTCGGTACGACGAAGTCTCTGGCACCCTCTGGTGTGCTCTTAATGAGGTTAGGCGTCTCCACTTCTATGAAGCCCACATCGGATAAGTACTTACGAGTCTCGACTGCTAACTTACTTCGGAACATGAGGTTCTTCTGCACAGGGCCTCTACGTAGATCGAGGTATCTATATTTCATACGGAGATCCTCTCCACCATCTGTCTCATCTTCTATAGTGAATGGCGGCGTCTTAGAGACATTAAGTATCTCCAGAGTCGTGACATCGATTTCGATATCTCCAGTGTCACGATTGGCATTCTTACTGCTCCGCTCATTGACAGTGCCTATTGCCTTGATTACGTATTCTCTACCCAGCTTTCTGGCTTGCTCAGTGAGGTCTTTCCTAACGTCCATATTAAAGACAAGCTGAGTGATTCCATATCGATCTCTAAGATCTACAAATGTCAATCCACCCAGATCTCTACTCTTCTGGACCCATCCTGATAAGGTTACTTCCTGACCGACTTGCTCGATTCTTAATTCTCCACAATTATGACTTCTATACATCTTAGAATTTTATTAGGGTGCAAAGATAAGATTAGGTATTGTTATATGGTATTTTATTTTAATGTTTCCTAAGTGGTGCTATCTGTTGGATGATATGGGCTTATTCGTTTATGAAGGGACTTAATGATAATATTGTTAACTTGATTGTTGATTTTCAGTATCCATTAGTGTCAAAAGGTGGGTATGTGAGTTGGTTAGCCGTAATTGAAAAATGATGTGTACAATTTTAAATATAAAAAGCGGACAAATATTTAGTTATGGGATAACTGAATCAAATGAAAAAATAAAAGTCTTAAGTGGTCACATATTCTATGAAAAGACAATTGAAGTTGAAAAATATGACGACAATTTTTACAGTATAAAAAAACTTGATTATAATGAAGAATTAATTCTCGATAGATATGTTGATGATGAAGGCTTAATCGGCTTAGCCTTTTTAAACGAAGATTTATATGTTTCCAAACCTTTTAATAGAATTTACCAAATTGAAGGCTATTGGTTTTTTGTACCAAAAAAAATAATTCATTTAGTTGAATACCTTTATAATAACAATCTTACAGAACACAGTAAAATCAAAATAACCAAAAGTCATACAACGATTACTTCAAGAGCGCCAATTATTAATGTCAATTATGATAGATTATTCAACTTAGTGACGGAACGAAAGAAACCAATAAATGCTCATTTTTATTGTGAACGAAAAAAAGAATTTGATAACAATATTTATGCTGATTTTTATGTTCTTGGAGTTTTGAAAAATAATGAACTACAATTAGAATTATGGGAAATAATTGGTGATGGAGAAGAGCTATATTATTCTCATTTTATCCATAATGTTGAGAAACAAAGATTTAATCACTTTGATTTAGCAACTCACATAAAAGACCCAGATTCAAACATTAACGAACTATTAAATCATAAAATGAAGCCAAATCTTATTCAAAAAACAAAGTGGTTTAGAAATGATAGCGATTTAAAAAAGGAAGAGATTTTTGATCTAACAAAATTATTTTTCCCATTAGAAAAACTTATAGACGAATTTAGTGTAAAAAACTATGGCTAACAATAGTGGCTGTTGACAAACTATAGGCGTATGTTGCATAGCGTAAGAAACTAAATTTGTATCTTTCTAGTATGCAAGGGAAGGAGAAATACACACCAAAATTGTTCGTTAATTTCCGATTAGATGAACAATTTTCTGCTAATAACTTCTACAGAATACTCAAACAAAAGCTAGATCTAAATTTCGTCTATAAAGAAACTGCGCATGTCTATTCTCACGCTGGTAGGCATAGGTTGCATTCAGTAGTATTCTTTAGGATGTTACTAGTAGGATACTTAGAGAATATCTACAAAGATAGAAAGTTTACATAGATGAAAACAACAATAATTAAAATTGTAATAGTAATAGCTATAGGATCAATAATAGGTCAAACTGTTGGTATGCTTACATCTTATAAGACATATTACCACGATAACATTACAATAGAGAAAGAATATTATAAACCAGACTATAAAGGTTACTCAATTAAGAAGACTTTTGGAAAGGGATACGCAAATATCGTTTGGTACATTCTGACACCACTATGCTTAATCTTTCTTCTATTGCCAGAATTAGGAATTAATTACAAATTGTTAGGAAATAGTTACAAACTATTTTTCAATCAGACACTACCTATCCTTTCTTGGTTATTTTGGTTTATAAGTGTTATACTTATTGCAAAACTTCTATCAAGAACTATCTATGAAATTGTAAACAATATAATATACTCAGGACTTCCAGAAACTTCAGTTCTTGATCTTTATAGTAACTTTAAGCGGTCTCCCTCTTTCGATAAATTAGGTAATATTTTAATAGTATTAAGCCCTTTTGTAGCTGTCCCAATTTTAGCATATATATTCGGTTTAAAGAACAAAATAGACAACTTGCTTTATAAAATAAAAAACCTTAAACCTAAATAGATGGGTATTTGGTTATTCAGAACTAGTAATACTTAAAGTTTAAACAACTGGTTCATCTCAGCTTGCAGCTAAGATGGAATTTGAATTCCATTATAGTCCAAACTTCAATAGTGATTGGATGTGTATATCAATGCTTGACCCCCCCCCCCGTTCGTCTCAGCTTGTAGCTGAGATGCAATATGATTGTAAAATCTAATCGAAAATCATATGATAGGTAAATATGGTTTAAGTGCTAATATTGGATACTAAAATCATTAGCTGCAGAAACACAGTATCCATACGAGCAACCGCATATAGGATAGATATAAATTAGTCTATTACTTTGTGATCAAAAATAAAATGGATTATCAGTCATTTAAAAAAGATTTTGAGTTATCAGGACTTACACAAAAAGCATA
>Ga0209187_1000469_pt1 | contig 69076 bp, 47 predicted proteins | sample BantaG_FD_187430 | JGI IMG/M metagenome (GOLD analysis project Ga0209187, IMG submission 187430) | Marine algal microbial communities from Bantry Bay, Ireland - BantryBay_4 metaG (SPAdes) (version 2) | ecosystem: Host-associated > Algae > Red algae > Unclassified | place: Bantry Bay, Ireland...
TTAAACGGGTGGTAGGTCTTTAACCTTGACAGCAGTATAACGCGCCATCCCCGGTTTTAACTTCATTTAAATATTTTATGATTAAAGGACATAACTTGCTATAAAAATTACAAAAATGAAAGGAATGATTACACATTTATTTATTCCCCAACTTTTGTTTTGCAAACCTAAAGGACAGAAGTGGTTATACCATTTTTATGTTTGGCCTTTGAAGCGTTGGCAAAATGGTATTTGAACGGATGGCGGGACCAAAATTTCTACGGGGGAAAACCATTTCGCTTCTAATTTTTTTTGCTAATTATTTAAATCATTTTTTATGCGATCGCCCAGACCTTTATGGAATTTTTGCCATGCAAAAGATTATAATAAAAGGCAAGGTATAATTTTCCTATAATTAATATTATGTTAAGTAAAAGTTTAACCATTACTTTATAAAAATTTAAATATTCAAAAAAACTACTCCTTAAAAAATTGGTGGCTGGAATATTTACCGTAATGATTTAGCAATAAAAAGTAAGTACCAGTTTTAAGTTGCGAAACATTTATATTTAAGTTTGAAGCATTGTTTATTTCACTCACCAGTAATGTTTTACCACTAAGGTTAAAAATTTTATAGCTGGAAACAGGTTCGCTACTGTTCACTATAATTTCTTGTTGCGCCAATGTTGGTGAAATAGTAGCATTAACAATAAACTGCTCGTTAATGCTAACAATGCAAGGTGGTAAAGTTGTATTATTATCTGTAAAAGTTATATTTAAATCATCAAAATCTGCTGGAAAATCTAATTCTACATCGTTTAAATTAATGCAATTTTCACGAACTAAATATATGGTTCTACAGGTTAATATTACTGTGCCATTATCAAACAGATAATCTACTCTCAAATTATAGGCTGCTTCGGGTACTTCAACTCCGTTCATATCAAGGCCATCCCAATAGGCAGTTTCATCGGTAGCATCTGTGCTAAACAAAATAATATTACTGGCAGAAGTGTCGCTTATTTCTATAAAGCGTTGTTGTGCAAAAGAGTTGTAAATTGTAAGCAAATCGTTAAGGCCATCATTGTTAGGCGTAAAAATATTTGGCAAGGCTGCGTAAACGTCGTAGTCGTTAAAAATAGCTACTTCATTAGTGCAAGTAATTTGAGCATTTATCATTTTAGAAGTTGTTAAGCCAACTAAAACTATAAAAAGGAGGTAGTAAAGATTCTTCATTAAAAATTAAAACAGTTGTAAATTATTTTTGAATAAGTGTAAAGTCCACTCTTTTATTTTGTCGTTTAGCTGTTAAACCATTTCCAAAAGAAATGGGTTGTGTATCTGCCAAACCTTTGTGGCTAAGTCTTTCAGTTGAAATACCGTTATCTGTAAAGTAGTCGAATACAGTTTTTGCCCGCACCTCTGAAAGTGAGGCCATATTTTTATCTATTTCTCCAAAAGCAGTATGACCTGCTATTGCTAATTTCATTTCGGGGTAACCTTTCATTAACTCAATTATACCTAATAAAGAGGCTTTAGAATTTTCTGGTAATATAGATAAACCATCTTCAAAATTTGCTTCTATCCAATGAAAGTTGGCTGGTATTGCGCAATATACATCTTCAATACAATTTTTTAATAACTGCTCTACCGTACCTTGCTTAAAATTAGAAATTGAAGCGGCAGAAGCAGTTATTTTTGAAGGTTTAAACTGCGGCAAACCACTTTTGTCTGGCTTACTTTCTACTACAGCTACCGTAGCTGGTTTTACACTATCATATTGTTTATCTCTTGATAGAAATGCTAAAATACCAAAACCCACCATTGCAAAAACCAACAACATTACAATAGCTGGTTTTATAATTTTCACAATCGAAAAATCACTTTTTTTAGTTTTCTTTTTGCGAGTTTTTACCTGTTCTTTTTTTTCATTTTGTGCACCTCTTTTTAGCGTTTCCAGTTTTTCCTGAGCTAACTTTTTTTGGTACGTAATTTCAGCATCGGTATTCTCTTTTGCTTTTTCAACTACAGGTAAAGGTTTTTTTTCTTCGTTTATTTTTTTGTTTGTAACAGCAGCAGTTTTAGTTGACGGCTTATTAGCATCAACCGTTCTAACTTTTAACTTCTTTTTTTGCCCATTGTCTTTTACTTCAATTGGTATATCGGTTTTTACGGCTTTTGCTATTACTTTTTTGTTTGCATCAACTGTTCTAACTTTTAATTTTTTTTCTGGTACAACTTCTTTTTTTTCAACAGGTTTATTAGCATCAACAGTTCTAACTTTCAACTTTTTCTCAGGCACGTCAGCTTTAACTGCTGCTGGTTTATTGGCATCAACCGTTCTAACCTTTAATTTTTTAGTATTTAAAGTTGTATTATCTTTTTTATCATTTTCTTCTTTGGCAATTAATCCATTATCAGCTAAAGCTTCTATTTTTAAAGGTGGTTCAATTTTCTCACCATTTAATTTACCATTTTGATGATCTTCTTTGTTGTTCTTCTGGTCTTTTTCTGAAATCTCCTTTTCCTTTACATTTAATTTATTTTGATATACTTGCTCTAAAGAAAGGTCTGTTTGTTCTTGTTTTTTTTGAGCTTCATTATTTTGTTTTTTTAAACGAACCTCTAACTCTGCTTTTTGTTGTTCCTTTAGTACTTCTTCAAAATCATCTTTTTCACTTCCGGTCAGGCCATTATTGTTTAAGTTATTTAGTTTAGATGATATAACCGTTCGGTTGCTAGTTTGATTATTCACCAACTTTTCTATCGCCTCAAGCATTTCCTTTTCATTATTAAAATGAATACTTTTAGCTAATGTTTCTGTATTGTTTTTTAAGTAGAAGAAATATTTACCGTTTTTGGCCAAATTAACTTTGTAAGCTTTTGGTCGCCGAGCAACTTCGCTTACCGTTTCCACCATTTTTTTCACCTCTTCTACATTATCGAAACCGCTTACAATAGGGTTTAGCAAATAGGTATTATCATCTTTATCGGAATAAGCAAAATATATTTTTTGATTATTACCCTTATAAATTGTGTAGTTTATATATCTATTATAGTTTCCTTTTAAAATGGTTGTATTTACGTTTGGTTTTTGATTTTCAGTATTTTGTGAATAATCAATTACAAATTTGCTACCCATTATCCAGCCGATAAACACATTCATAGCATCTTCAGTTGCAAAAAATTTACTGCGAGCTAATTCTTCTTGTTCGTCGGTTTGAATTAAAAAGTAAAAACGATTTTTACTCTCTTGTATTCGTTCATAGCTCTTGGCAAACAATAAATTTTCAGAAAGTTTATGCAAATTTCTATTACGAGCTGCGGCCGATGTAAAACCAACACTAAAAAGGTAAACTTCATCACTTTTATTACAAGTAAAATAATAAAGTCCATTTTCAGAAAATGTACTGAAACCAGTAGAAGTGCTTGCTCCCCTACTCTGATAAAATGTTATCTTTTTATAGTTTACGTTATTTGCCATTGGTTTTAAGCCAAATATCCATTCTTTAACTCACAAATATAATTGATACATTCGAGCTTTACATAAAAATATGCATTTACAGGTGACAAAATTTCATTTATCACGATGTTTAGGGTAAAAACAAGTTAAACTTGAGACCTATAATAGTAAAAGGAAAAGCTCAAATTACATTAAAATAATTTAACACCAAAATATATCCTTTTTATTTTAAAATGAAATTACTATTTTTCGTAAGCAAAACCGCCATTATACAATATTTCGCCTCTTTACGCTTTATAGCCTTATTTTTACCAAAAACCTTGTTAGCCAATAGCTGGAAATATGGATTCGTTTGCTTAATAAGCTATTACTTTTTTTTAAGTGATGCTTCATCGCAATCTATCAGTAATAAAAGAGCACAAAAGCTTGTGGTAACGGATACTTTGGTTAATTTAGATAGCCTTTCCATTATACCCAAAACTTTTAAAATTTTATTTAAAAATGAACCTTTAGATAGTTCAAAGTTTTCTGTTGATTTTGTAAAAGCACAATTAAAGTTGAATGAAACTTTTCTTAATGATACAATTTTGGTGAGTTATCGGGTTTTTCCAATTTATTTTGAAAATATATTTCAATTAAGAGATAGCAGTATTATTGATAATTATGGTGATGAGCGATTTCAAACTTTTGAAAATAATGATGAAGCGGGTGATGCTTACATTAATTTTGGCAAACTAAATTATAACGGTTCATTTTCTAGAGCATTTAGTGTTGGTAATCAGCAAGACTTGGTGGTTAACTCTAACTTTAACCTACAATTTTCTGGTACTTTATTAAATAATGTAGCTGTTAATGCTGCTATTAGCGATCAAACTATTCCAATTCAACCCGAAGGTAATACCGCTCAATTACAAGATTTTGATAAGATTTTTATTGAGTTTAAAAAGAAAAACAACAGCTTAACTTTTGGTGATTTACTGGTAAGAAATAAAGAAGGGTACTTCTTAAAATATTTAAAAAAATTGCAAGGGGTTGATTTAAAAACATCTTTTACAAACCAGAATAATAGGCAGTTTAACACAGGCGCAAGTTTGGCAATTGCAAGAGGAAAATTTACCCGAAATACATTTATTGGTGAAGAAGCAAACCAAGGCCCGTACAAATTATTTGGGGAACTAAACGAATTGTTTATTATTATTTTAAGCGGAACAGAAAGGGTTTATGTAGATGGACAACAGTTACAACGTGGATCAAACAAAGATTATACAATCGATTATAATTTGGGTGAACTCATTTTTACAAACAACTACTTAATTACTAAAGATAAACGGATTGCAATAGAGTTTGAATATGCCGAACAAAACTATTCTAAAACTTTAGCACGCGGCTACCATCAAACAAAAATTGGAAAGTGGGAAATGGGTATTGACTTTTTTTCGGAACAAGATGGTAAAAACCAACCGATTGGCGGCCCTTTTTCTAATGAGCAATTGACAGTTTTAGAAAGTGCTGGTAACGATGTAAATAAAGCTGTTTTACCTGGTTATTCATTAGCGCAATTTCAACCAGAACAAAATTTATATTTGGTAAAAGATACTATTATAAATGATGTGCTTTATAATGATGTTTTTGAATTAAGTAGTGATAGTACAAAAGTGTTGTTCTCCGTAAGTTTTTCTAATGTAGGTTATGGTAATGGAAATTATATTATTTCTGCTGCTTTAAATAATAATAGAAGTTACCAATGGATTGCCCCCAACGAACTTACTGGCGAAAGTAATGGAAATTTTGAACCAGTAATACAATTAATAAGCCCTAAAAGGCGGCAATTAACTACACTAAATGCCGGCTATGAAATACATAAAAAACATAAAATAAAAACGGAATTAGCTTTAAGTAACAGCGACTTTAATACCTTTTCTACAATTGGAGACAGCACTAATTTTGCACTTGCAACTGCCCTTAATTATACAGGCGAAATACCAATAAGTGAACAGAAGAAAATAAATATGACAAACACCATTGATTACGAATACAAACCAGCCAATTTTAAAGTAATTGAAAGATACCGCGCCATAGAGTTTAAGCGCAATTGGAATACTGCTTACAATAGCGATACAGTAACTGAAAGTTGGTTGCGAGCCAAAAGCAATGTTACTTTTACAAACGGATCTTTCGCTCCTTTTTACAACAGGCTTAGCAGTAAAAATTATTACAGAGGCGATAATATTGGTTTTTTATTTAACTATAAAGATGATAAAATTACAGCAACCGCTAATAGTAATTTATTGTTATCTACTGAAGATATTACTAAAAATATTTATTTAATTAACAATTATATTTTTAATAAAAAATTTAAAAAACTTGTAACAGGAGCCACTTTTCTACAAGAAATATTAAACAACAGAAACTTAAAAACAGAAGACTTTAAAATAAACAGCTTTAGGTTTGATGAGTATGGTTGGAACATTGGCACATCTGAAAAAAATAAAAAAAGACAACTGCAATTGAACTTGGGTTATAGAAACGATTTTGAGATAAAGGCTAATGAAATGACTAAAAAATCGCAAGCAATTTATGGTACATTAAAAGGTATATTAGAAAATAAAAATAGTAAAAACGGTGTTAAGTACGGCGTTACGTACAGAAGCTTAAATTTCACAGAAGCTTTTGAAACAAGAGCTGGTGAAAATACCTTACTCGCAAATGTGGATTATAAATTGAATATTTTTAATGGTTTTATTAAAAGCAATAGTTTTTACAAAATTAGTGTTGGGCAACAACAAAAGGTAGAATATACTTTTGCCGAAGTACAAGCCGGGCAAGGCAATTTTAGTTGGGTGGACTATAACAGCAATAACCAAAAAGAAGAAAACGAATTTGAGTTAGCTGCTTTTACCGATTCGGCTCGTTATGTGCGTTTAACTATTCCGACAGATTTATATGTAAAAACCAACCGCTTAGAGTTTAATCAAACCGCTCAAGTTGATTTTAAAAAGATCATCAATTCTAAAAATAAGTTTGCTAACTTTATTAGCAAATTACAATTAAACAGCACCTACACTTTAGATAAACATTCGCAAACCGATAGTTCATTTTTAAATTTATATAACCCCTATTATCAAAGCAATTTAGATAGTAGTTTGGTTAATGGCGCTACTCAAATGTATAATAAACTCATCTACAACAAATCCAACACAAAGTTTAATTGTGAACTTTTTCATAATTTAAACAGTAGTAAAATTTTGCTAAATAGTGGTTTTGATGAGAGAATAACCACCAATATTGGTGCTAAGTTTAGGTGGAATATTTTAAAAACTTTAAGCTTTGAAAATATTGTAAAACAAGGTAGCATAATTAATAGTTCAAGCAGTTTTAGCAATAGAAATTTTAATATTGAATTGATAGAATTGAACCCAAGTGTATCAACCATTATTAAAAAAAGTGTTAGGTTAAGTTTAGCTTATCGTTATAAAAATGCAGTAAACACCAATGAAATTTTTGGAAATAATGAACAGCTAAGTTTTAACGAAATAGTTTTTGACAGCCGTTTTAACCAAGCTGGTAAGGGAAGCATACAAGCCAACTTTACGTATAACGACATTGATTTTACAGGAGATGAAAGTACTTCATTGGCTTATACAATGTTAGAATCACTCCGCACAGGCAATAACTACCGCTGGACTTTACGGTATAGTAGAAATTTAAAAAGAGGTATAAATTTTAGCATTAATTACAATGGTAGAAAATTAGGGTTGCTGCCAGTTACGCATACGGGCAATGCAAGTGTAAGAGCCATCTTTTAAAATTTATAAAAACTAAAATTACGAAAGCAATTTTAATGAAATAATTTAAGGTAAAAGCCAATTTATAATTTTCAATCCAACTATCAAATACTCTAAACTTAAATAAAAAAAGCAGCAATAAACAAATTCCTTTTATTTTATTGCTGCTCTAAATATGAATATAAACGTGTTTTATAATTCAGTTTCTGTCAAAACAAATTTATTGCGCTTAATCATTTCTTCAATAAATTTTAATTGGTTGTCTTCTGTTTTAGCAGGTATTTTTTTATATAAATTATGTAATGATCTATCTTTTTCAACTGCACTTTTAAAATTCGATTTTGTGATTGTAAAAATTTCACCATCATTCATATCAAATATTACCTTGTTTTTTTTATCTGTCAGCGAATTATCAAACACAATTGATATTGTACCGAAAGCTAAACCTTGTGTTGTTTCACTACTTTTGTAAAAAGCATCATTATTTAAATTTTCTTCAAAAACAACATCTTCAAACAAAAAATAATCGCCCTCAATAGCTTTTAGTTTTACAAAATGATTGGCTTTATAAAATTTTCCGGCATTTAAATAAATAGCTTTACCATCAGAAAAACCAAATACAAATGGCTGATTGTATGTTTTACCACTTGCTTTATCTTTTAAGTAAAAGCGTCCACTATTACTTAATGAGGTAAATACATTAAAATTTAATGGTAAGCTGGGTTTATTGGTTTTCATATCGTTTATTGAAGTATAAATACCAATTTTATACAAATGTGCCACCTCATCAACTTCTGGTTCAACAATTTTTGAGTTATCTAAATAAGTTAAAGTATTATTGGTTTGCCGTGAAGCATAAAAATCTAACATTGAAAGTTTTGCTAATTCACTTAAAGGCGTTTCAATAAAACCATCTTCTTTTAAAAAGATGCTGTAATTAGTAGAATAAATTTTGTTTGGCTTGCCTTTTTGAGTTATAAAAAAGTCTAATCCAAGGCGCATTACTTGCTGTTTTCCATTAAGCAAATAGTAATCAACTATATCAAAATCATTAATAAATAGATCTATTTTTTGATTTGATGTAGAGGTAGTTTCTGCACTAATAGCTTCTTTTATGGTAAGCTCTAATGGCTTTTCAAAATACAAGGGCAACTTGTTTTTACATTTACCTGTTTTTACTGTAGTATTTTTTAAATATGATGCTTTTTTTACTTCATCAATTTCAAAATCAACTTTTAGTTCTAAAGGCCACGTAATATCAATAGCCGCACTATTAACCATATATACCTCGCAAGATTTTAAAGAAGGCTGCCCATTTACACTAATTGAAATAAATGCAATAAACGCAAATATGGGAATTAATTTATGTATAATCATTTTAAAGAATTTATAGAAGTATAAACTCATTCAAATCGCTTTTAGTTCTATTGATACGTTAAATTTATGTTTAAACTTTGTTAAATGATTATTAAGTGACAATAGTTTCATTGAAGTTTACTTTTTCTTTACTTTGAAGTCTTAAATAATAGAATATCAGTATCTATTGAAACGGAAAATTCTTTACATATTATTATTTATTTTTATTTTTATAATTTTTGTTGGATTGGTAATATTACCTATTGCTTCAAAAAATAAAAAAGTTCAAAATTGGTTGGCCGATAAAACTACGGCATATCTATCGAATAGATTAAATGCAGATATAAGTGTTGGCGAGATAGAGCTAATTTTTTTCGATTTATTTACTCTTAACAATCTAAATATTATTGATAGTTTAGGCAACGAAATTATAATATTAGATAAAGCCAAAATTGATATTGGGCTTTTTAGCTTAGGCTTGAAAAAAATTAATATTGATGAAATTGAATTAGAAAACTACAAGTTAGGTTTAGTAAAAGAAATTGGAGACAAAAAGTATAACATTGAAAATTTATTAAACCAGTTAGTCGGCAGTAATTCAAGCAGTAGTAATAATAATGATGAAGAGGAAGGCGAAGATGATTCAAGTTGGGATGTCACTTTTAATAAAGTAATGTTAAAAAACGGTATAATTAACATTAATGACAAACAAGGCGGTTTATTGGTAAATGTAGAGACAGCTGAAATATCTGCCATACTTGAAACTATTAGTCCGACCATAAAATTAAAAAATGCAACTATAAAACAACCAATAGTTTTGGTTGAACAAAATATTTCTTACAATCAAAATGAAGATGATGAGCCAGATCTTTCATTTATTGATACCGACTTTTTTTTAGAGGTGGTTAACTTAAATGTTGAGGAAGGAAATATTAAATATATTAACAGAAGAGCCATTACTGTTTTGTTAGATGGCAGTTTTAATGCAAACAATATTCAACTTACAGAACTTAATGGATCAATTAGCAATTTCCAGTTATTAGATGATACTTTAAAATTAACAGGCACTAATCTCTCGTTGAAAGAGCGAAGCGGGTTTGAGGTTCGAAGACTAAAAACAGATTTTGTTTTACAACCAAAATTACTGCAATTTGAAGCACTTGATTTTAAACTGCCCGAAGCTCATTTAAAAAACAAGCTATCTTTAAGTTTTAGTAATACAGATGCTTTTGATGACTTTGAAAATAAAGTACAGCTAAATAGTAACTTGGTAAACAGCTATTTTTCTCTTAACGCCATAAAAGCTTTTATACCAAAAGAAAGCCTGGCGAGCTTAAATGAAAAATTTATAAAAGAAAAGATAACTGTTAACGGAAACATAAACGGAAGCATTAACAATTTAAAGAGCGCAGAATTGCAATTGACTATTGGAGAAACCCAAAATTTTTACGGTAATAAGCTTGTTCTACAAAACATCATAGATATTGAAAATGCATCAATTTTTAGTGACTCTATTATAGTTGAATCAAATTTAAATTATATTAATGATAATATAGTAGAACTGCCAAAGCAAGTTGCAACAATTGGTAAAGTTGTTTTTGAAGGCAAACTAAATGGCAGTTTAGATAGCTTGCTTATAAATGGAAACTTAGATACAGAACTCGGTTTAGCAAACGCAAATATATTACTGCAATTGAAAGATGAAACTGCTTATAAAGGCACTTTAACAGTAGCAGACTTTAATTTGCAGCCCTTTTTACAAAATGAAAAACAACAGGTAAAACAGGTAACAGCTACTATAGAAGTTGATGGTAGAGGCACTACATTAAACAACGTAAATACTTTAGTAAAGGCATACATTACTAAAGCAAGTTATAACAATGAGCAGTACGAAAAAATTGCATTTGATGGAAAGTTACAGCAAAAAAAGTTTACCGGTTCTTTAATTAGTGATGCGAGTAATTTAAATATAGAAGCAACTGGCTATATTGATTTAGTAAACAACAATCCTATAATTAAACTAAAAACTACTATTAATGAAGTTGATTTAAATGCACTTGGTTTAACAAAGCAATCTTTTATAATAAAGGCCAAAACCAATGTTGATTTTAAAGGACAAGACATTGATGAAATTAGCGGAAATTTTAATATAGAAGATTTAATAATTACTACAGATAGCATAACATACAATATTGGTGATTTAAATATTAGCAGTTCTATTAATGAAGTTGAAGAAAAAATTGTAGAATTACAATCGACACCATTACAAGCAAAGGTAGAAGGTAAGTTTAGTTTTAAAGATATTCATTTGGTGCTGCAAAAAATAGTTAATAATTATATAAGCTATACTATTTGGAACGAAGCTAATTTTAGTAATAACAGCTATGCCAAATTTGATATTACCATTAGCGATACCACTTTATTAAAGCAATACACAAAAGAAGAAATTTCACTAAATGGAAAAACTAAAATACTTGGTGAATTTAATAGTGAAAATAACAGTATCAATTTAAATATAGAAAACCCTCAATTAAGTATAAGCAAAAATGGTTTTAATGGTATAAAAGTTAATGCAGTTACTAAAGGTGATGCTTTAAATATTAGCGCATCAATTGACTCACTTTACACAATGGATAGTATAAAAATTGAAAACATAGCTTTAAATGGTTTTGTTAAAAACGATATTTTTGATTTCAATTTAAAAACTGCAGATGAAAAATTGCCCAACCGAATAAACTTAAATGGGCAATTGATAGTAGCTTTTGATACCTTAAATTTAAATATTGGAGTTTCAAAAATTTTCATTAACAATCAATTATGGGAGGCTAACTCAGGAACTATAAAGTTTGCAGCGCCTGATTATTTATATATTGAGTCTTTTAGTCTTGCCCAAAAATATCAGTCAGTTTTTATTAAAAATTTACCAGATGTTGATGGAAAAAGCCTTACCACAATAAAAGCAAAAAGTTTAAATTTGGCAGATTTAGCTTCGCTTGCCGGACCAGGAAAATTAAAAATTAGAGGTAAAGTAAATGGTGACATTGTAATTAAAGATATATTTAAATTACCAGCAATAGAAGGTTTATTTACGGTTGATAACTTCTATTATCAAAATACATTTTTAGGAGATTTTAAATTTAATGCAGAAAAAACTTCGACTGCAGAAAAAATATTTACTAAAGTTGAGCTGCTTGATACTTTGAACAAAGTAAATGGTAGTGGTATTTTAGATTATAGTGTAAGCCCTCCTCAACTCGAATTTGACTTTAACATTGACACCTTGTCCATTGCAATTTTGCAAGATATTATTGGAGATAACATTGCCGATACAAAAGGTATTATTGCAGGCAACGGAACTATTTCAGGAGCTATAAACAAACCAAATTTTGAAGCAGAATTAACTGTATTAGATGCGGCCACTACGGTTCAATATTTACAATGTCGCTATTTTATAGACAATCAAAATTTTAGGGTAACCAACCAAAGTATTATTTTCGATTACTTTATACTAAATGACGAGCAAGATAATTATGCAGAATTAATTGGCATATTAGATTTGACTAACCTGGATAAGATTTATACCGAACTAATGGTTTTTACCCCACAATTTCAATTTTTAAATACAAAAAAGAAAGATAATAATTATTTTTATGGAAATGCATTTGCTGATGGAAGCCTTTATATTGAAGGATATTTAGATAATATATCATTTGATATTACCGCAACTACTTTACCAGGTACTAAGTTGTACTTACCGTTAGAATATGATTATACAGAAGGAGAAGATGAATTTTACACCTTTGTAAACACTTCAACCGATAGCTTAGCTAAAAAAGAAGACAACTACACGCTTGATTTAAGTCAGTTTAAATTTTCTGGCATTTTTGATATTACAGATGATGCAGAAATACAGATTATTTTTGACCAACAGGCTGGAGATATAATTACAAGTAGAGGTAATGGAGAAATTTTTATGAATGTAAATGATATAGGTGAGTTTGCCATGTTAGGCAATTATATTATAACAGAAGGAGATTATTTGTTTACCTTTCAAAATATTATCAACAAAAAATTTAATGTAGAGCCAGGTGGTTCAATAAGCTGGTCGGGCGATCCGTTAAGTGCACAAATTGACATAAATGCTATGTATGAAAAAAAGGTTGCCCCCTACCCTTTAGTTCAAGGTTTAGGCTTAACCGAAAGTGATGAAGCAGAAGCAAAAAAGCCTGTACCTTCTAAATTAAATTTAAACTTAAAAGGAGGTTTGGCAACACCCGAAATTGATTTATCTATTGAATTAGAAAGAAGTGGTGTTGGTAACTTTATGATTGATAATAGAATAAATGAAATTAACAATGATGAAGCAGAACTAAACAAACAAGTTATTGGTTTACTGCTGCTTAACAAATTTTTACCAGTAAATCAAACCATTACTGCTTTGGCAGATAGTCCGTTGCAATCTGGTGTAAATACTTTATCAGAATTAGTATCCAACCAACTTTCCATTTATTTAAGTGATGCACTATCCGATCTATTTGATGATGTAAATGTTTCTTACCAAAATTATGGCATTGAAAGTAGTGGAAATGAAGAATTGTTAAACGAATTTGAATTAGGATTAGGTAAACGTTTTTTGGATAATCGTTTGTATATAAGCGTAGGTGGTAATTTGCAAGTAGGTAGCACCGCAGCAGCCCAAAGTGAGTTAAATGATAAAAACGTCAACACTTTTTTTGGTGGCGATTTTTTAATTGAATATATTTTAACTCCAAGTGGTCAATTGAAAATTAAAGCATACCGACAAAACGATTACGATATTATACAACGCTACAACAAAACTGGCATTGGTTTAAGTTATCAAACTTCTTTTAAAAGATATAGCGACATTTTTGATTTTAAAAAGAAAAAGTAAACCTTATCATTTTGCTTTCAGACTAATTAATTTATATCAAGCCAATTCCTAAATCCTATTTTTTAAAAAAAATCAATCTGTTTTATTAAAAAAAATTGGAGCGGTAAGACACTATATTATAAGATCAAATTTATTTGTTGGTATGTCATTTCTATATATTATATTTACAACAACATAAAAAATATAGATTATATGAAACTACACAGCTTAAAGTTAATTTTTTCTCTTATAACATTATGTTCTGCAGCTTTATCAGTAAGTGCTCAACAAGCAATTTTAAATAAAGTTAATCAACAAAATATTGAATTTAGCAGAGCAGAAACCATTCAACCATTTTCAGAAGTTTTAGGCAATCAATTAATAAAACCTGTTTCTTCTAAAATTTTAAAAGAAAAACAAGTATTAAAACTAAATCAGCAAGTTGTTCAAAACTTAAAAAGTAAATCAACTTCAAATATAAAATTGGCTTTTAAAGTTAACGATCAACCAATTCTACTAAAACTTTTTCAAACAGATATTTTTAGTGATGATTTTGAAGCGGTAACTTCTACTTTAAATTCAAGAAGTTCAGCATCTATTGATAGAGGGTTGCATTATTGGGGTGTGGTTGATGGTAAAGATAATAGCCTTGCTTCCATTTCTTTTTTTAATAATGAGGTTAGTGGCTTTATTGCTTTTGATGGAGACACCTATATTTTGGGCAAAATGAAAGATCAGAATTATCACGTTTTATACAAAAATACGGATCTAAGTTTTACCAATAATTTTTCTTGCGATGTTCGATTACCCGACAATGGTGTTGAAAAACAAATTGCTGATCAAGTGCATCAAAAAAAATCTTCATCAACCATTTATTGTGTTGATATACATATTGAAGGAGATTATGAATTATACCTTGATTTTGGTAGTTCTTTAAGTGCAACTACTAATTATATAAATGGTTTAATGGCACAATGTATTATTCAATTTGCTAACGATAATATTGATGTACAAGTAAGTTTTATTAACGTTTGGACCAACACTTCACCTTACAACTCAGCATCTGGCGATGTTGGTGTAATGTTAGATGAGTTACGCGACTATGGTTGGGGCAGAGCAAATGGTGATTTGGTACAATTGTTAACTACAATTGGTGGTGGTGGCGTTGCTTATTTAGATGTATTATGCGGAAATGTTTTCAACGTAGGGGTAAGCAATGTTTTTACTACTTTTAATAATGTGCCAGTTTACTCTTGGTCGGTTAACGTTGTTACGCATGAATTAGGCCACAATTTAGCTTCGCCACATACACACTCTTGTGCCTGGAATGGAAACAACACCGCAATTGACGATTGTGGCTATAATTACAGCAACGGAACTGATGGCTGCGATGGCCCTACCCCAGCTGCTGGCACTATTATGAGTTATTGTCATTTATACAATAATATAGGTGTAGATTTTACTTTAGGTTTTGGTCCTCAACCAAGAAGTTTAATAGTTAGCACCATCAACAACCAATTTTGCTTAAATAACTGCGCTGAGCCAACTTGTACAGATGGTATTTTAAATGGAAATGAACAAGGAATAGACTGCGGTGGTGATTGTTTACCCTGCCCCGCCGAGATTTGTAATGACTTAGATTTTAACGATTATACATTGTTGAGTTATGCCGATCAAGATAATGGAACAGCAACAATTGCTAGTGGAGGTACCGAAATTTATATTACTGGTAACTCCTGGAAAGCAATTGCATATCCAATTACTATTACACCAGCTACTGTTATTAGTTTCGATTTTAAAAGTACAGTACAAGGCGAAATACACGAAATATCGTTTGATTCGGATTTGACTTTAGATAGAGAACAATCAATAGTAGTTTATGGTACACAAGGCTATGCTGGTACATTAACCAATCCAACTTATAATGGTAGTGGAAATTGGCAAACTTTTACAGTTGATTTAGGTTCCCAAATAGCTGGCAGCTATAACTATTTAATTTTCACTTGCGATGATGACGCCAATGCAACTGGCAATTCTTACTTTAGAAATATTAAAATTTGGGAAGACTATAATGATGATTTAGATTGCAATACAGCCAACACTTGTGTCAATATTAACTTAGATATTTTCTTTGATAGTTTTCCTGGCCAAACCAGTTGGGATATTCAAGATGATAACGGAAATATAATGTTAGATTCTAATGGAAATTATAGCACACAAAGCGCTAATACAACAATTAACTCGCAAGTTGGTTGCTTGGCAGATGGTTGTTATACCTTTAATATGTACGATGCATTAAATAATGGTATGTGTCCGTTTCAAAGTAGTGCAGTAGGTGCATCTACCTTTATTACACCAGGCACGTTAATAACGCCTGGTAGCGTAGTTGGCAGTTTAAGTTTGGTTTCTGCACCCGGCTTATGTGGTAATTACGAATTAACAAATGCAGCAGGCGAAACTTTGGCCAGCGGTGGTGGCAGTTTTGGAGCTTTGCAAGCTACCAGTTTTTGTTTAAGTGGTGGTATGATGCAAAGAAATGCACCAAAAAATGCAACTACCAACGCAAACAACAAAGAAACCTTAACACTCGAACTTGAACCTAATATTAGCAGTACTTTAATAAATGTTATTTTAGGAAATGTTTTAAAACAAGCCTCATTAAATATTTATGATGTAAATGGTAAACTAATAGAAACCTTAGAAAACGTTAACAATTTAGAAGTGTTTAAATTAAATATAACAGAGTATAAACCCGGCACATATTTTTTACAATTACAAAACGATGCTAATACCATTTCAAAAATATTTATAAAATACTGATACAAGCGAGCACCAAACTTAGAGATCAGATTTTTTATGACCGCCTTATATTATAAGGCGGTTTTTTTATGACCTTTTTACATAATAAAACAGGCTACCTTAAGTTAATTTAAATGTTAACTAAGGCATATAAACCTTATCTTTACAAAGTTAAATTAAACAAAAAGAAGTTTTGCACTTCTAAATATTTGATTACTTAATACTTAACTGTTATGTACAAAAAAATTTCAATATTATTTTTAGTTGGATTAGTTAGTCTATCGTTAGTTTTTGCAACAAATAACAATGATGAACAAAGGTTTTCCAAACAACAAATATTACTTTCTGTAGTATTAGAATACTTTGACGAATACCATTACGACCCAATGAAATACGATGACGAATATTCTGAAAAGGTATTCAATTTGTATTTAAAATTTTTGGACCAGCAAAAACGGTATTTATTAAAATCTGATATTGAGGAATTAGCTACTTATAAAACAGACTTAGATCAATATGTACGCGATTTAAATTTTGATTTTTATAATTTGGCTAAAAACAAAATTATTGACAGGCAGACAGAATTGAAAGACTACATTGAAGATGTTTTAGCAAAACCGTTTGATTTTACCAAAGAAGAGTTTATTGAATGGGATGAAGAAAAAGTAGAATATGCAGAAACAAAAGCAGATTTAAAAGATAGATGGCGCAAAATACTAAAATACCAAACCATGATACGTATTCTCGATCATATTGAAGCCCAGGAAAAAGAAGCAAATGAAGAGAAAGAAGTTAAAGAAATTGTTGATACTGCTGATAAAGAAAAAGAAGCACCAAAAACTTTTGAGCAATTAGAAGTAGAAATGCGTGAAAAAGTTGGTAAAACCTATGAAGATTGGTTTGTGCGCTTGCATCAAAGAAATGAGGATGATTATTTTGCACAGTATGTAAATGCTATTTCGCAAGCGGTGGATCCACATAGCAGCTATTATCCGCCAGAAGACAAAGAAAATTTTGATATTAGTATGCGTGGGCAGCTAAAAGGTATTGGTGCACGTTTATTGCAAGAAGGTATTTACACAAAAGTAACTGAAATAATTCCTGGTAGCCCTTCTGCCAGACAGGGTGAATTAGAGGCTGAAGACATTATTTTAAAAGTAGCTCAAGCAGAAGAAGAACCAGTTGAAGTGGTAGATATGCCAATTGATGAAGTTGTAAAGCTAATTAGAGGAACACCAGGTACCGAAGTTAGATTAACAGTAAAAAAATTAGATGGCAGCCAACAAATAGTACCAATAATTAGAGATGTAGTTATTTTAGAAGAAACTTATGCTAAAAGTGCTATAATAAATACTGATAAAAAGCAATATGGTTATATTGATATACCTTCTTTTTACAGTAATTTTAGCGATAAAAATGGTAGAAATTGTTTTAAAGATGTAAAGAAAGAGCTGGAAAAATTAGACACAGAAAATATTGATGGCTTAGTTATTGATTTAAGAAACAATACAGGTGGTTCTTTGCAAGATGTTGTTAATATGGTGGGTTTGTTTATAGAACAAGGGCCTATTGTACAGGTAAAAAGTAAAAAAGGTATTCCAACATTACACAACGATTACGATCCTACCATTCAATATAACGGTCCTTTAGTGGTTTTAGTAAACTCTAATAGTGCTTCAGCAAGTGAAATATTTGCGGCCGCAATTCAAGATTATAATAGAGGCGTTGTTATAGGTAGCCAATCCACTTATGGTAAAGGCACAGTACAACGTTTTCATAGTTTAGATAGAATGTTAACGCCAGAGTTTGCATATGCTAAACCTTTGGGTTCTATAAAATTAACAATTCAAAAATTTTATAGAATTAATGGTGGTTCTACACAAAAAGAAGGTGTAAAATCCGATATTGTGTTACCCGATCAATACGCTGAAATTGAATATGGCGAGCGGTTGAAAGACAACGTAATGCCTTGGACAGAGATTAAACCTGTAAAATTCAATGCAACAAATAGTCTAAATCAATCAATTGATGATTTTAGAACCTTTAGCTACAAAAGAACTGAGCAAAGTGATGCTTTTTTAATGGTAAGAAAGCAAGCAAAAAGATTAAAAGAGCAACGAGAAGACACTAATAAACCTTTAAATTTTGATGCTTTCAAAATGGAGGATGAAGCATTAAAAAAAGAAGAAAAATCATTTAAAGATTTAGATAAAAAAATTGATGCCGTTAGTTATAAAAACGTTACCGATGATTTGCCAGCTTTAGAAACCGATGAAGATAAGATGGAACGGAACAAGAAATGGTTAGAAAATCTAAATAAAGATTTTTACATATTTGAAGCGACCGAGGTATTAAGCGATTTAGTTTCATAAGTCAATTTATGTAAGGAGTAAAAAATATATACAATTAAAAGGGACAAAGTGAGTAATTCGCCTTGTCCCTTTTTTTGTGTACCAATTTATTTTACAATGCTTTAAATTTAAATTACCTTTGTTTTAGTTTAAATTATAATGAAACCAAACAAAAATATAACAGATCGGGCAAGAGACATCTTTACTGCATTTTTAGAAAAAAACGGGCAGCGCAAAACCCCTGAGCGATATGCAATAATGGAAGAAATTTATTTGCGTGATGATCATTTTGATGCAGAAACTCTATACATACAAATGAAAAACAACGGCTTTAATGTGAGCCGCGCCACCGTTTACAATACTTTAGATTTGTTAGTTTCCTGCGATTTGGTAACCCGGCATCAGTTTGGTAAAAACCAAGCACAATACGAAAAATCTTACGGTAACAAACAACATGACCACATAATATGCGTAAAATGTCATAAAGTTGTTGAATTTTGTGATCCACGCATTCATCAAATACAAACTATGGTAGGCGAGTTATTAAATTACGAAATAACCCATCATAGCCTTAATTTATACGGCATTTGCGGTGCTTGCCAAAAAGAAAACGCCCAAAACCTGCAAAAAGAAAAAACAGAAACTATCACAACCACCTAAATCTTACAAAAATTATTTTGGTGTAACTGGTGTTAAAGCATATACTACTCCACTAACTAAAGTTATTGCAATTACCCAATAAGCCGTACCAGTTAAAATCCAACCTAAACTTTTATTTTCAAAAAGCCCTTTGCTAACTAACACAGGCGCTACATACATAATAGCTGGCATAAAACCATGAAACATGCCATGTACAAATTGGCTCATACCTGGCTCTGTATGACCTGCATAACGTGAAGTTGCATAAGCAATTACTAAGGCCATTAAAAAAGCGCCTACCATCACAATTGGGTTAGCATCTTTCATATCCGCCTCTGTAAGGCCAGCACCCTTCATCCAACTTTGCCCAAAAACTTTTGGATGATACCAAACAAAACCTAAAGCCATAATTAAAAAGGCACCTAATAAAATTGCTACATAACTCATATTTTAAATTTTAAGTTTAAGAAAAAAAAATCTACAGAACTGTAATGCTAATTTAACATTTTTAGACGCAAAACATATTATTACAAATAAAACATATAAAAAACTATAGTAAATTTCGAATCATTTTAAAATACAAATATCATAACAACCAAGGCAATCGCTTAAATAATTAGCAAAAAAAATTAGAAGCGAAAAGGTTTTCCCTCGTAGAAATTTTGGTCTCGCCATCCGTTCAAATACCATTTTGCCAACGCTTCAAAGGCCAAACATAAAAATGGTATAACCACTTCTGTCGGGGCTAATTTTTAGAGTGCGCTAAGTCGTATCAAACAACAAAAAAATAACATTTCTAAAAATAATGTTAGATTTTATTACATAATCAGCCAACAGATTTTATGCGATTGCCATATCATAACAAAATCAAACCAGTAAACTGTTATTGTTTTTTCATATCTAACCCAATTATATAAACAACTTCGCAAAAATAAAACTACTTTTGAAATGACGTAAAGTTATTCTTCTAAATGAAAAAAAATAATGCCACAAAATAATTAATGAAGATATTATTAACAGGTGCAACAGGTTATATTGGCAAAAGATTACTACCCATATTAGTTAAAAATGGACATCAGGTTGTATGTTGTGTTAGAGATGAAAGTCGTTTTAGCCCACCAGCATCTTTACAACCACATATTAAAACAATTCAGGTAGATTTTTTAGATGACAAGTCTTTAACCAAAATCCCTACTGATATTGATGCGGCCTATTATTTAATTCATTCCATGTCAACTTCTAACAAATACGAAAAGTTAGAAGCATTGGCGGCTAAAAATTTTAAAAATGCACTAAATAAAACAACTGTAAAACACGTAATATATTTAAGCGGTATTGCTAATGAAGATTATCTATCAAAACATTTAAAATCGCGCAAAAATGTTGAAGAAATTTTAAAAGATGACGCCTATAACTTAACAACCCTAAGAGCGGGTATTATAATTGGTTCGGGTAGCGCATCTTTCGAAATAATAAGAGATTTAGTAGAGAAATTACCTGTTATGATTGCTCCTAAATGGTTGAATACCAAATCTCAACCAATTGGCGTACGAGATGTGATTACCTTTTTAGAAAAATCATTAAACAATGAAAAGGTGTTTAACCAAAATTTTGATATTGGAGGGCCAAAAGTTTTGAGCTATAAAGAAATGTTGCTTCAATTTGCAAAATTTAGAAAATTGAAACGGTGGATATTTACCATTCCAATTATGACTCCTAAATTATCATCTTATTGGTTATATTTTATTACCTCCACCTCCTACAATTTAGCAGCTTCGTTGGTAGATAGTATGAAAGTAGAAGTGGTTTGCAGAAACACTAAAATAAACGAAATTTTAAATATACAGCCAGAGGCATATTTAAAAACATTACAAAGAGCCTTTGCAAAAATTGATAGTAATCAAATAATTTCAAGCTGGAAAGATTCGCAGGTAAGTGGTGTAAAAAGCTTTGACACATCAGATTTTATTGATGTACCTACTTATGGTTGTTTTAAAGATATACGAAACCGAGAGATAAACTCACAGGAAGATGTAGTAAAAAAAATATGGAGCATTGGCGGCACTAATGGTTGGTACTACGCCAATAATTTATGGAAAATTAGAGGGTACATTGATAAATTATTTGGTGGTGTAGGTTTAAGAAGAGGAAGAACAAGCCCATCATCATTAAAAACCGGAGATTCATTAGATTTTTGGAGAGTTTTATACGCTAATAAAAAAGAAGGGAGATTATTGCTATTTGCAGAAATGAAATTGCCTGGAGAAGCCTGGTTAGAATTTAAAATTAAAAATGAAAAGCTTATACAAACCGCCACTTTTAGGCCACATGGTATATTAGGTAGGTTATATTGGTATTCGGTTTTACCACTTCACGGTATTTTATTTACTGGTATGATAAATGAAATAACCAAATAAAAACACTATCCTATTTTTTGTGTAAACGCTCTGTTTTAATATTTAGCAGGTAGCAATTTAAGATGCCCAATATGGACTTTAATTAAATTTTATAATATCTCTTTTGTAAAAGAAGATTCCTCTTTTATTTGTTCAGTTAGTTTGTTCTTTTAATTAAAAGCTTATTAATTTAAAAAAACAAACAATAAAACCTACATTAGAAGTATTGGTAATAAAATGATAAGTTTAGATAGATGAAAATAAATATAGTATTGCTTTTTATACTTTCTATTTAAAACTACATAATTACACATTAGCATATGAAAATAAAAAATTCGACAATTGGTGTTTTTGCTGTACTGACAATTTCGGCCACTTTTTTGATGGCAAATACCTACATTTCAGAAGACAAATCGGAAAATAAAACTCTGGAAACTACTTTTACACCAGCACTTAAATCTGAAACGATAGCAAGTGAAACAGCTTTTGACAAAATGATGCAGGTACTAACTCACAAACGATGTGTAAATTGCCATCCGGCAGGCGATCGGCCACTTCAGGGAGAAGATAGTCACCTTCATAATTTTGGAGTGCTGCGAGGAGATAAAAATCACGGCATAGCAGCCTTACAATGCGAAAGTTGTCACGCTAACGAAAACAACGATTTTTCAGGAGTTCCCGGTGCGCCGGAATGGAGTTTAGCACCAATTGAAATGGCTTGGGAAGGGTTAAACCGTATAGAAATTGCCAAATCAATGATGAATAAAAAAAATAATGGAGGTAGAGACTTAGAAGAAATCGTAAAACATTTAACCGAACACGAATTGGTGCTTTGGGCTTGGGAACCGGGTGTAGATATAGAAGGTAACGAAAGAGAAAAACCGCCTGTTTCAAAAGAAGAATTTATTAAAGCGGTTAAAGAATGGGCAGAAGGGGGAGCGATTATACCGAAGGAGTGATTGCCAATTATGAATAATGACAAAACGCTTTAGGTTTGTTTGAAAATATAATTACATTTACGTCAGGCAATATGGTTGCTGGTCAACTTGTTATTTTTATAAGAAAAGCGTTATTTTTTAAGAAAAACAAATGAAAACCTTAGAAAGTAGAAAATTAGATGTTATAAAGCTTATAATGGAGGTTCAAAATGAAGAAGTGCTTAGTAAGTTTGAAGATGCAGCGATTAAAATAAAAGATAACTATAAATTTAAACCAGATATAGCTGATGCTATTAAGCCGGTAAGAAAAAACGTATCTTTAGAACAATTAAAAAAATAACAAAATTATCAACCTGTTTCTTATCAGGAGTTTCGACAATTAGCTGATAAAATTGGAATTGAAGAATCTATTGAAGAACTGCTTGCTATGTTAACTAAGTAAAATTTAAATCTGTTGAACTATTTATTAGATACCAACATTTTATTAATCTACACCAGAAAATCTGCAATAACCCGTAACCTTGAGGCTCAATTAAATTTATTTAATCCTGCTCACAGTATTTATATTTCAGTAGTTACGCTTGGTGAATTGGAATCTTTAATGTTACAAAGAGACTATGGAAAAACTAAAATTGAATACCTGCATAAATTGCTTAAAAGTTTTACAGTCATTGATATTAATATTCAGGAAATTATTAAGCGTCAAGCCATAATTGATGCTTATAGCAAAGGTAAATTGAAAGATAAAATTGCTAACTTTTCTGCCAGAAATATTGGTAAAAACGATTTGTGGATAGCTGCTACTGCAAGTGTTTACGATTTGAAACTCATATCTACCGACAATGATTTTAATCATCTTCAAAAGATGTATATTACACTTGAAAAGATTGAATTAGAGCAATATAAAGATTGAGTAGATACAAGCGTTAATCAAAAATATTCTTTCAGAAACCCAGATATTGCGTAATATTAATTATTAAGAATTACTTATATTTAAACAGCGATACATCATTTAAAATGGTAAGATTTATAATTATAACAAATGAAAATAAATTTCAACATAAATAACAAAGCAGAAAGCGTAGAAGCTGACGGCAAAACCCCATTACTTTGGGTAGTCCGCGACATATTAAATTTAAAAGGAACAAAATTTGGCTGCGGAAAGGCCGCTTGCGGTGCTTGCACTTTACACGTTAATGGCGAGGCGGTGCGCTCTTGCTCGTACCCAGTAAAATTTGCTGAAGGAAAAAAAGTAACAACTATTGAAGGTTTGTCAGAAGGCGATAAGATGCACCCAGTACAACAAGCGTGGATGGAAGAGATTGTGCCACAATGTGGTTATTGCCAACCAGGCTTTATGATGGCAACAGCAGCAATGTTAGAAAAAATACCAAAACCATCTGACCAAGATATTGACAATAATATTGTAAATGTTTGCCGTTGTGGCACCTATTACCGCATGCGTAAAGCGATTCATCGTGCAGCAGAAATTAAAGATGCCAATTCTTAAAATATAAAAAGTCTTATGACAAAAAATAAATCAAAAAAGGTATCTCGACGTAAGTTTTTTTTAGCAAGTGGAATTGGAACACTTGGTTTATTAGCGCTTGGTACTTTCGTTATGAGAAATCCACTTAGAAGAACAGTTTTAGAAATGTCTGAATCCATGGCAGTTCCTTACAGCGGTTCAGGTACAAAAGCCAATTTATGGTTTGAAATTACTAAGGCGAATCAATTAATATTGCATCAACCAAAAGTTGAAATGGGGCAAGGTACGTTTACCAGTTTAGCCCAAATTGTTGCCGATGAATTTGATATGAACATCGGCCAAATAATAGTAAAAGCTGCAGAAACCAGTACAGGCATAGTAGATGGATTGGGAACCGGCGGTAGTTTATCTGTTGCTCAGTTATGGCAACCGCTTCGGGAAATGGCTGCTACCATGCGGGAAATGATAAAAACAGAAGCTGCCAAAAAATTAGGGATTGAAGTGGCTTCTTTAAAAACTAAAGATGGCGTATTAACTACTAACGGAAAAACCATGACATACGCAGAAGCGGCTGAAGGAGTAAGCGAATGGAAAGTGCCGGACACTCCCGAACTTAGACCAGTAAAAGACTATAAATTTGTAGGCAAGCCCGTACCACGAATTGATCTTAAAGCAAAGGTAACAGGTGAACCAATATTTGGTATGGATGCTGAAATGCCAGATATGTTACACGCAGCAGTTATAAGGCCAGAGCATGTTGGAGCTTCTTTAAAAAGTGCCGATATTGAAGCAGCTGAAAATATGCCCGGTGTGGTAAAAGTGTTGAAAAAAGATAATTGGGTAGGTATTATTGCTAATAGTTATGCCGAAGCTTTATCTGCCAAAAGAAAGGTAAAAGTAGAATGGGACATCCCTAAAATATGGACAGAAGAAAGTATAAGAGATGCGATGCAAGTGGGAAAAGGCGATAAAATGATCACACAAAAAGTAGGCAGTAAACTTGACTTAGACGAAGATGAGGTGGTTTCTATGGAGTTTAGTAGTCCAATAGGAGCGCATGCACAAATTGAACCCAATGGTACAGTTGCTCACGTAAAAGATGGCAAAGCAACGGTTATACTTTCTACCCAGGTAATAGGTGTTACCCAAAAGCAAGTAGCCGAAGCCTTGGGTTTCGAGTTAGAAAATGTGAACATTATTTGCACTTACCTCGGTGGTGGTTTTGGTAGAAGGTTAAATACTTCGCACGCCGTACAAGCCGCCGAAATGTCGAAAGAAGTAGGTAAGCCGGTTAAGTATTTCTTTACCCGTAAAGAAGAATTTCAAAACGATACTTTCCGTCCGCCAACGCACCATATTATGCGAGGCAAGTTGAGTAGCAATGGAACTTTAGAAGGTTTAGAACATCATTATGCGAGTGGCGATGTGGCCACCAACTCAGCAATTATGCCCAATTCAATGTTAACTATATTAGGAACAGATGTTGGTGCAATGCGTGGTGGTAATATTATGTATGATAAAATTGCGAATCACCGATCGGTACAATGGCATACCACTTTACCATTTGCTACCAGTTGGTGGCGCAGCCTAGGTTTATTAGCCAACGCTTTTGCTATTGAAAGTTTTGTTGATGAAATGGCCATTAAAGCAGGTAAAAACCCCGTGGACTTTAGGCTGGCACTATTAGGCAATGAAGGCAACGAGGCACGAATTAAAAAAGTAATACAAGTAGCTGCTGAAAAAGGAAATTATAACGATGCCGCAACGGGCAACAAAGCGATGGGTTTTGCTGCAACTATTGATGCGGGTTCACCGTGTGCTCAGGTGGTTGAGGTTTCTGTAAAAGATAATGAGATTAGTGTAGACAAAGTAACTTGTGTGCTTGATTGTGGTTTGGCCGTAAATCCCGATCAGGTAAAAGCACAATGCGAAGGTTCTATTATTATGGGAATAAGTGCTTCAATGCACGAAAAAATGACTTTAAAAGATGGTCGGTTAGTGCCTACTATTTATGGACCTTACAAGATGGCATTAATGAAAGATGCGCCAAAAGTAATTGACGTACATTTAATACAAGGCGTGGATGTTCCTTTACCAGTTGGCGAACCACCATTGGGGCCGATTGGGGCAGCAATAGGTAATGCGGTTAGGCGAATTACTGGTAAGCGCGTTACCGATTTGCCAATGAAGTTGGGATAATAATGTATAAGGATAATTAATAACTATCCGATTTAGATTTATCGGTTATTGATGGCTATAGATTTAAAAAAAGCAGGCTTTCGAAATCAATATCTTAAAAAATAAAAAAAATGTGTTAGGGATTTTATAGCTAAAAATTTTGTATTAGCCTAAAAGTATTATCTTATAAAAATAATTGCAGTATTTTAGAGCATTGTATTAGTAGCTTTCATTTGCAATTGTTTGGTCATTTTTTCGTAAGTGAGTTTACGTATTTTTATATTTACAAATAGTCTAATTCTATCACCAACTAAATTCAAAATTTAACTGTACCTAAGTTGAAACAATGAAATAATTGATGCAGAAAGGTTTACAATTATAAGATAAAACGTAATTATTCAGCAGAGATCAAAAGTTAGACCGCTTCGCTTTCAGACATTAGATAAATTCGGCTGAGTGAAGCCAAAAACGCTCTTTTTCGCCCAAATTACATCTAACGTCTTAGGTCTGACAATAAAATTAAGCTTAAATTAGATCATACTTCTGACTAAAAAAAGTGATTTAGCTACTGTTAAAAAAAAGCGAGAGAATAATTAAAAATTATAAGTCAAATACCCATCAATACAAATGTATATGTTATAAATTGCACTAAATTTATACAAATAAAAGTGCAGCAAGCTCTACAAAATCTTTCTAAAAAATTAACCGGCGAATTATTTTATGATGACTTAATGCGTAAAATTTACGCTACCGACGCATCTGTGTATCGTGAGTTACCACTTGCAGTTTCTTACCCAAAAACCAAAAAGGATTTAAAAGAACTAATTCAATTTGCCAATGAAAATAATTCTTCTTTAATACCACGTACAGCAGGTACTTCATTGGCTGGCCAATGTGTAGGCAATGGTATTGTAGTAGATTTTAGTAAGCACTTTTATCAAATATTAGAAGTAAATACTTCCGAACAATGGGCAAGAGTTCAACCTGGCGTAATCCGCGATCAGTTGAACCATTATGTAAAAAATGATGATTTATTTTTTGGACCAAATACCTCAACAGCCAACCGCGCAATGATTGGTGGAATGGTAGCCAATAACAGCTGTGGTTCTTATTCAATTGTTTATGGTGCTACAATTGATCATGTTATAGAGCTAAAATGTTTATTAAGCGATGGCTCTGAAGCAATATTTAAAAAAGTAGATGGAAAAATATTTGAAGTAAAACAAACCGGGGTACGCTTAGAAAATAAAATTTACAAACAAGCCGCAGAAATTTTTGGCAATAATGAAAACGTTTCTCAAATAAAAAAAGAATATCCAAAACCAAGTGTAACCCGAAGAAATACTGGCTACGCCTTAGATGCATTATTACATACTTTTGAAAACAAAGAAAAGGAAGGCTTTGATTTGTGTAAACTAATTACTGGCTCAGAAGGCACACTATGCTTAATAACAGAAATAAAAATAAATCTTGATCCGCTGCCTCCAAAAAATATTCAATTAATTGCCGCTCATTTTAATAGCATAAAAAACACCTTAAATGCTGTACCTAAAATTATGCAACATCAGCCAAGAGCGGTTGAAATGATGGATAAAATTGTATTGGACTGCACCAAAGAAAGTATTAAATATCAACCCTATCGTTTTTTTGTAGAAGGTGATCCACAAGGAATTTTAATTATAGAAGTTGGTGCAGATACGGCAACAGAACTACTTGAAAAAACTAAAAATATTGTTGCCAAATTAAAAGAAGCGAACCTGGGTTACGCTTATCCAATTATAAAAGGTGATGAAAAAATTAAACAAGTTTGGGCGTTGCGTTCTGCTGGTTTAGGTTTGCTGGCCAATGTACCTGGAGATGCTAAAGCTGTTGCCGTTATTGAAGATACCGCTGTTGATGTAAACGATTTGCCAAACTATATTAATGAAGTTACCGAACTATTGGCAACATACAACCAACGCATGGTGTATTACGCTCATGCAGGTGCCGGAGAATTACACTTACGTCCAATTTTAGATTTAAAGAAAGAAAATGACAGACAACTTTTTGAAGAAATTGGAACTAAAACAGCAGAAATTGTTAAAAAATACAAGGGCTCCATGAGTGGCGAGCATGGTGATGGCAGGGTTAGAGCACAGTTTATTCCAACTATTATTGGTAAGCATAACTATAATTTATGTAAGCAAATTAAACAACTATGGGATCCTAACAACATTTTTAATCCTGATAAAATTGTTGATGCCAAACCAATGCTTAGTAATTTGCGTTACGAAAGCAATCAAAAAACATCAAAAATTAAAACTGCTTTTGATTTTTCGGATACGCAAGGCATTATAAGAGCAACAGAAAAATGTAATGGTTCTGGCGATTGTAGAAAATTGGCTTTCTCTGGAGGTACAATGTGCCCAAGTTATATGGCTACCCGCAACGAAAAAGACAGCACCCGTGCTCGTGCCAATACCTTACGCGAAGTTTTAAGCAACTCTACCAAAGCCAACCGTTTTGATAGTGAAGAATTAAAAGATGTGCTTGATTTATGTTTGTCTTGCAAAGGTTGCACCTCCGAATGTCCAAGCAATGTAGATATGCCTACACTTAAATCTGAGTTTTTGTACAATTATTATAAAGCACACGGCATACCATTAAGCGCAAGGCTTACCGCTAATTTAAATTTCTTTAATCAAATTTTTTCGGTAGCTCCCGGCCTTAATAATATGATTATGAAAAATCCGCTAACTGCCGGTTTAATGAAAAAAATACTGGGCTTACACGCCAATAGAAAAATGCCATTACTACATAAAACTACTGTTTTAAAATGGTACAAAAAAAATAAAGAGAACCTTAAAACTAACATGCCTTTAAAAGGTAAAGTACTTTTTTTGGCAGATGAATTTACTAACTTTAATGATGCACACATTGGTATTAAAGCCATACAGTTACTATTAAAATTAGGTTATGAAGTAGAAGTACCTGGCAACTATGATAGTGGTAGAGCACACATTTCTATGGGTTTGTTAGATAGTGCAAAAAAACTGGTTAACAAAAATGTAAAAGCTTTAAGTAAAATTGTAAACAGTAGTACACAAATGATTGGGGTTGAACCACCTAGCGTTTTACCATTTAGAGAAGAATACCCCAAATTAGTTGACAGTAATTTAAAAGCAACTTCAATTGAATTGGGGAAAAACATTTTATTGATAGACGAGTTTTTAACCAATGAAATTAAAAAAGGAAACATTACTGAAAATGATTTTAATGATAAAAATGCCAATATTATAATACAAGGGCATTGCCATCATAAAGCTTTGGTTGATATTAATTTAACCAAACAATTTTTAAGCTTGCCCAAAAATTACAAGGCCGAACTTATACCAAGCGGTTGTTGTGGTATGGCTGGTTTTTTTGGTTTCGAAAAAAATCACTATCAAGTAAGTATGGATATTGGGGAATTAGTTTTATTTCCAACCGTAAGAAAGGCGGATGATAAAACTATTATAGCAGCAACTGGCGCAAGCTGTCGTACACAAATTGAAGATGGTACAAATAAAAAGGCAGTACATCCTATAGAAATATTGTATTATGCTTTAATATAAATTATATATGTATTGAAGGTTATAAATAAGAAAGCAATTCAATTTTATTAAAAAATTCAACCATATTTTTTTGTCATATAATTATATGAATGGCTAAGAATTGTTTTTAAAACAACCGTGTCAACATCTACCAATTTATTAAATACAAGCTAGCTTTTGAAGTTTTAGCACGGTAATATATTACGCACCAGACTAACAATTACAAACTGCTGGCACCAAAAGTATCACCTTGGTTTACATCGCCCGATTTATAGCCCTTTAAAAACCACCTTTTACGTTGTTCAGAAGTACCATGAGTAAATGAGCCTGGCACAACATAACCCTGCTGTTGCAATTGTATATGATCGTCGCCAATAGCGTGTGCAGCTCTAATTGCTTCTTCAATATCGCCATCTTCTAAAATGCCAGTATTTCGTTGTGTATGATGCGCCCAAACACCAGCTAAAAAATCAGCTTGTAATTCTAATCTTACAGATAGCTCGTTATAATCTTTTTTACTTAATCTTCTTCTTTGCGATTGAACCTGATTAGTAATGCCTAATAAGTTTTGAACGTGGTGACCAACTTCGTGTGCCACCACGTAAGCCATTGCAAAATCACCAGGAGCTTTAAACCTGTTTTTTAACTCATTGTAAAAACTTAAATCAACATACAATTTACTATCAGCCGGGCAGTAAAAAGGCCCGGTTCTGGCACTTGCTCTACCACAACCAGAATTAACCGTACCTTCAAACAAAACTAAAATGGGTTCTCTGTATCGTTCACCAAAATTTTGTCTAAAAACAACATTCCAAACTTCTTCTGTTTCTTTTAAAGTAACGGCTACAAACTCTCCAAGTTCGTCATTAGCACCCTGGTAATTTCCACCACGCGGGCTTTGTTGTGTTTGGTAGTTTGAAACATTACCACCAGGATTTATTTGGTCAATTACTTGCAAAGGGTTATCTAAAAAGAAAAAGGCAAACAATATTAAAATTACAGTACCACAGCCAATACCTCCACCAACGCGTGGCATTCCGCTTGATGTGCCTCTTCTATCGTCAATATTTTTACTCTGTGTTCTCCCTTTATATTTCATTAAACTTATTTTATGTGGAACAATATAATTTAAAAAGGTTAAAATAAAAAAAGATATTTTGGTAAATTTAATATTGCTTTTTCAATTGATGTAAACCCTTATTAATATTTTATTTAGTTGCAATAGCTAATAAATCATAGCAAGTTTCAGCAGCTTTTTTAGTAGTAAAATCTTGCCATTTAATATGATTAACTAAGTGTTTATTATTAGAAGCAAGGTTTTTACGGTTAATACGATTTAATAAATCGTACGGAATTTGAAGTAATTGTCTCGGCAGACGATATTGTAATTTAAAAATATCGAAACGGGTAATGCGGTTTACCGAAGCTTTGTTTTTTTCATAATATGCGTCTATTTCATCATTACCATAAACCCCTAATAACTCTACATTACTAAAATATTTTTCTAGCAAAGTTTTTAACTGTTGCCAAGTATATTCACGCACGTGCCAAGGGTTTCTGGTTAACGACATTAAACGGTTGGGTGTTGTTATTACCGCTTTGCCTCCTTTTTTCAATACACGCGCTAGTTCTTTTACAAAAGTATCATCATCTTCAATATGTTCAATAACTTGAAAACTAACCAAGCTGTCAAAAATAGAATCTTCAAACAATAAAGGTGGCAAGTTCATTTTTTTAAATGAAAATTTATCATTGAAATTGTTTGTATTTGCAGGTTTATGTTTATCAACCGCTAAATACTCATCACAATTATTTAGTAATATCGGAATGCCATAACCTTCTCCACTACCTACCTCTAATAACTTACCTTTTATATGCGCACTTGCAGCATAATAAGCCACTAAATGCCTTTGATATATTACGTTATCCGATCCATCAAAAGAAGAAACACGTTCTGCTGTTTGCATATGATTAGTTAATTAAGATGCAAAAATAATTTTTTATTGGGCTTTACCAAGTTTTAAATTGATAGAGTAGCTGACCTCATACATGTTATTTGGTTTTAATTGCTTTAATCCTACTTGGTTATTGAAAGCATTTGGTATACAAGTCATTGGTTCAACAGCTATAGCATCTCTTGTTGGCGGTGTATAAACTTGTAAATATCCAAATGTTTTTACATCTTGTTTTATTACCAGGCTTATGTTGTTAAGCTTATCAGTTAAGGTTGTTTGATGAATTGGGTTGGATTTATTTAGTTCAAAACAATCATCAAAATTGGTTTCTTCAATGTTTGTTGATTGTTTAAATGCAGTAAAAGCTTCCGTTTTTAAGGTGGGAATCATTTGTTTATCAACTAAAAATTTATTTATAGTATCCATCTCTAAAGCAACATTGTTTACGCTTTGTGGAAACTGAAAATATGGATGCCAACCTAAACCCAATGGCATTTGCTTAATTCCTGTATTTTCTATTTCAATTGATGTTTTAAGCTCATAAGGTGCATTCCATTTATAAGTAACTGTAGTTTTAAAGTTAAAAGGATAGCCCTCCACCCTGCCATCATAATCATTTTTTATTTTTATTGTTGAGGTATTATTTATAATACTATTTTCAATTATGGTAAAAGGCTGGTTATACAAAAAACCGTGTAAGGCATTATTTTCTTTTGGTCGGTTTATTGGCAATTGATATGTTTTATCTTCAAAATTATATTGACCGTTTTTTACTCTATTTGGAAAAGGCGCTAACAAAACACCAAGGTATCCTTTACTAAAATCTTCAACCCTATTATAACCTTGCACAAGGTTAAAGGTTTTATTTTGAAAAGGAATTTCTATTCTATTTAATGCAGCACCGTAACTATTTAAAACACCAATTTTAAAATTCTGAGATCCGCTTTTATAAAAATGTACAATTTCTTTATGATGGCCTATTTTATTAATTGAAGCGGTTAACATATTTTTTCGGTAAAATTACAAGAATCCTATACAATAATGTATGATTTTTTACTTGCAAATTTTTACTTACAGCAAAAAAACGTAAGCTTTTTAAGCATAACAAAAAATCTTAAAATAAAAATAGAAGTTTCGCATTGTGCAAAACCTCTAATTTCAAATTTACTGACTCGCTTATTATTAATTTTGCGCACAATTCTCCCTTAAATCTTCCAAAGCTGTTTGCGATGTAATACTTACATTTTCCTCTTCAATAGTTACTTCAATTGGATAGTTAATTGTTGGTACACCTGTCTCGTTTTCCATTGCCATTTTTACACTTCTCTTAAATTGTTTAAGATCACGAGCACTTTCTATAGTTAAAGCGCTACCATCTGCCGCTGTGGCATTTATTGGAAAAACAACTTCAAAACAGGCTGTTCTGTCACCACGGCCTTCGCCTCTTGTACCTCTTTCTCTTTGCGGACAAGTTTCTTTTAAAGCTTCCATTTCATCAGCATTAGCAAGCATTTGTAGTGTACCATCTTCTAAAGTAACTTCAATAGGGTAAGCAAACATTAAGTCGCTTTTTTCACCACCATCTGCTCTGTATGTTTTGTGAAAAGCTTTTAAGGCTGCTCTATCGGCAAAGCTATTTTCTGCACCAGCTACCGTTACAATAGTAATTGGATAATTTAGCTGAAAACATTTATCACCTCTGCGTGCTGTTCTATCATCAGTTGCTGCTTCTGTGGTAATAAAGCGATTTTCGGCATCAGTAGTTGAATCGGTTTTAAAAAGTAAATCTGAAGTTAACACATCTTCTTTGTTGCAAGCTGCCATTGTTAAACTTACAATACTTACTGCCATTAGAGCTTTTAAAAAATTTGATCTAAACATTAACTATTATTTTTTTGATTAATAAAAATTTTGTACGTCATTATCAAAGTACATTCTAAAAACAAGCAAGCTTTAAAAACACCTACCTATAAGTTGTTTTTTTATTTTTTTTATGATGGGTTAGAAAAACGCAGGCAAAAGCAGGTAAAGACAAGAAAACTGCTACTTTAAGCAATACCATTTCGTTTCTAAAAAATAATAAACAAAGTGTATAATTATATTAAAGAATAAATTATTTGCGGCTTTTGATAAATAAAAACACTTAATACTTACTTTTGTGGCACTTTTTTAAACAGATATTGTTTAAAGAACAGCACTTAGTTGCTTTTCAAAAGAAATTATATGGATAAAAATTCCTTAACAGGATTCATTTTAATTTGCCTTTTGTCGTTAGCCTACTTTTGGTATATGGCACCATCGCAAGAAGAAATTGAACGCGAACGGCAAAAGCAAGATAGCATTGCGTTAGCTCAAAAAGCCAATGAAAATGCTTTTAAAGAAAACCAAACCGGTAACAATACTATTAGTAATGTAGCTAATAATATTGAACAGGGTAACCCACCAGTTACAGATAGTTTAAAAGCAGCTAATGCTTATGGAAACTACTTTCAAAAAGCAGCAAGCGGTGTCGAAAATATCATTACCTTAGAAAATGATGTACTTAAAATTGATTTTAGCAACGAAGGTGGTCGGGTAAAAAAGGTAGAATTAAAAGATTTTAAAACCTTTGATAAACAACCCTTGATACTAAATGACGAAGCTTATGATCAATTTGGTTATCAGTTTTTTATAGGCAATTATGCGGTTAACACCAACAAATTGTTTTTTGAAGTAAGTAATAACGGAAACAACAATATTAGTTACCGAGCTTATGCAAATGCAGGCAGTTACATAGAACAAAGCTACACCTTAGTAGATGGTAGTTACATGATTGATTATGATTTTAAACTTGTAGGTATGGATGATGTGCTGCCTCGTAACTTATCATACATTAACTTAAAGTGGGATGCTTTGCTGAAAAAGCAAGAAAAACTGAGAAAGAGCGAAATGCCTATGACTTCGGTTTTTAGAGGCGATGCAGAAAATGAGGTAGAGTATTGCAATTGTAATAAAACCGATGAAAAAAGCCTGCAAAACAACATAAAATGGGTTGGTTTTAAACAACAGTTTTTTAATCAAGCTATTGTGGCCGATGGTTATTTTTTGGGTGGAGAATTAGGTATTACTGTACCAGAAAACGATGAATTAGTTGACACACTAAAATATGTAAGTGCCGAGTTAAACATTCCATATCAGCACGAGGCAGAAATGAGTTTCCCAATGCAATTGTATTACGGACCAAACGATTTTCAAATTCTAAAATCATATAATATTGGCTTGCAAGAAATGATACCTTTGGGCGGCAGCGTTTTTAGGTGGTTTAATCAATGGCTGATCATACCATTATTCAACTTTTTTGATAATTATATTGCCAGTTACGGTATTATCATATTAATTTTAACACTATTAATAAAAGGTTTGCTTTTTCCGCTTACCTACAAAACCTACCAGTCGGCAGCAAAAATGAATTTGCTAAAGCCCGATATTGCTGCCATAAACGATAAGCATAAAAAAGATAAGCAAAAAGCACAAATGGAAACTATGCAGCTTTATCGAAAAGCTGGCGTAAACCCGGCAGGTGGCTGCCTCCCTACTCTACTGCAAATGCCAATATTATTTGCAATGTATCGCTTTTTTCCAGCATCAATAGAGTTAAGGCAAGAAGGCTTTTTATGGGCAGATGACCTTTCAACTTACGATTCTATTTTGGAATTGCCATTTACCATACCCTTGTATGGCGATCACGTAAGTTTGTTTACCGTGTTAATGTCGCTTTCTACTTTTTTATATATGCGTGTAAACCAGCAAATGACACCAACCACCAACGAAGCCATGGCCGCACAAATGAAAATTATGCAAAACATAATGCCAATAATGTTTTTGGGCATTTTCAATAACTTTGCATCAGGTTTAACCTATTATTTCTTTTTAAGCAACTTAACCACCTATTTACAGCAATTTATTATAAAGCGTTTCTTTATTAACGAAGATAAATTAAAGCAACAAATTGCTACCAACAAGGTAAAAGTGCGTAAAAAATCGAAATTTCAAAAACGCTTAGAAGAGGTACAAAAGCAAAGCGAAAAAATACAGCGAGAACGCCAAAATAAAAAAAATAGAAGATAGCGTTTGTTGTTTAGAAGCGAAACCAAAAACAACGCATTAAATTTGGTCCCGCTGTCCGCTAAATCTTTGCCATACCTTTGGTACAGCAAAGGATATCGCTACCATCGGGGCTAAAATGGAGACTTTGTTCACGTGGTGAGTGAATTACTTTAGTTTTAGATCGTATTTGCAATATTAGTCATCAAAAAAAAATTATCATTATGTTCAAAAGTGTTTTATACTGCGGCCTTATACTTTGCACCATTTCCGCATGTGAAAAGCAAAACCTCAAACGTGCCGAAAAATCTTTAGATGGTACTTGGTCTGTAGTAAAAATTTATTCCGCTTACGGCCAAAAATTGGAATTAGGAACACAAATCACAGAAGAATTTACCGAAAATGGCAACTTAGGCACTTTCACCTTTTCTGAGGCCTCAGTTGAGTACAGTTATACAAGAATGGACACTTTATATGAGGATAGAAGTAATTGGCAACTAATACGAGAAAAAATAAATGCCGGCTTTAATAAAACAGAACAATACACACTATCATTTAATAATAAAGCCTACATCTGCCGCTTTGGCGACGAAACTAAAGATGCCGAAAAAAAAGCAACCGAAGTAACTTTACAATATGAAAGTGATAAAACAGGTGCTTACACTTCAATAATGTTTTGGTTAAAAAAGCAGTAAAGCAATGCTACAATTTAACAAATTTACAGTTTAAATTATAGGCATTAAATAAACTGGTAACCAATCAGTAATAGTAAAAGGTTTTTGCAATAACCAATAGAATTAATGCATTCCAAAATTAGACTGATTAGTTGCAAAATACCATTTCTACAAAATATTTTATCTCATTAAATACAGCTTACCAAAGCCAGATTTGTGGTAAGCATCACCTACATCTGTACCGCCGTTTAACTCGCTGTAAATATTATAATAATCTATTGCTTCACCTTCGTTACTTGCAATTACCCTATACAAATAAACACCATTGCCCAATAAATTACCATATTGGTCGGTGCCATCCCATTTATAATCAGTCATGTTTCGGCCAATAGCCAAATTGCCAATTTCGACTTTATCAATTTCTTTAATAATTTTACCCGCAACCGTTAGTATTTGAATTTTAAATACATTGGGCACTTTGTTTCCACTAAGTGTAAATAAAAATTGTGTGGAGGTGGTAAAAGGGTTCGGATAATTGTAAACGTGCGATATTGCTGCTACATTATTAATTTCGAAACTTATAGTATAATCTAAACTGCCAGCTAAGTTGCCAGTTTGATCTCTGGCTTTTACAATCATTTGATAGACTCCGTTTTGCTCAAATTGCTGATTTATAATTATTTGCGCCAGGTTTTGTTCGCTTAATTTATCAGGGTCTGCCGGAATAAAAGTTACAAAATCATTATTGTTGAAATTGATTTCTTGCTCGGTTCCATCAGGATAAATAAAAATAATATTTGCAATTGAAGTATCACTTAATGCAATGTTTGGATTGTCATCTCTAATTTCGATAACAATTTCGGGTTCGGCAGCTATTAAATCACCATTTAAAATATGCGACCCGTCAAAAGTAACATCTAACAAAGGGTTTGTGCCATCACCAACAATATAAACTGGAATTATAACGATATTATTGAATCCTAATTTTTCAATTTGATAATATGGATTATTAGGTAGAGGATTTAAATGTACATATAAATAATGTATACCCGAAACCTGCGGCACTTCAAATAAGCCAGTAGAAACAGCCATTTGGCCAGCCGCAATAGGGCTTTGTATGTTTGTACCTAAATTTGTTATTAAGTTATTTACATCTCTTAATTCGTACACCAGTAATATGCTATCTGCATTTACAGCGCTTAAATTTTCAATGGCTAATTCAATGTTAGAAATCTCTCCACCTCTAAGTGTATCTAACGGTATACTGCCATTTGCATTAAAGTTTGAAAGGTCGGTTACATTGTTTAAAGCAAAGCCGCTATTTAAATTAAAAGATAACTCTGTTACGCCTTCGTAATTTACACGCCAAAAATTAAGCTGTGGTGGTGTATTGTTTACGTAATCAGAAGAAACAAGCTCTAATTTTAAATAAGGGTAAAATAAAGCATTTAGTTGTGGAATGCTTGAAAGTACGGTAATAGGTTCATTGGTTGTTAACAGCAATTCTTCTGCGCCATTTGGCTTAATACCATAAACATTTACATTGTAATCATCTGTTGACAAACCCGCAGCTTCTAAATTATAGGTATCAATAAACAAGGTTTCCCACTCGCTTGCCGGACCAATTAAGGTAGATTCGAAGCTTCCTTCTACCCAATTGCTTTTAATATTTTGGTCGAATGATAAAACATCACCTATACTTGCACCTATTTTAACAATTGGATTAAAGTTGCTGTCTCCTTTTTTTGTTAATGCTAAAAATGGAACATTGGTTTGAATATTTCTTAAACCTTGAATACCCATTGCTTCCAGGCTGCTATATATTCGGTTTTGGTATGATAAAATAGCGGCTCTTTCTTCCATTCCATGATCTTGAATACTTTTTATTAAAACATAATAACCATTTGGTATTGCTTCAATAAAACTAATAATGTTTCCTAAATCAAGAATGGTTTTTGTTTCAAAATCGAAAGAAGGCGTATCTGAAGCACGGCAATGGATGTTGCCATACTGAGCTTTTGCGTTTGCATCGCAACATAAACTGGTTGGTGAACCATCATCGCTTACAAAACATTCCGGGTCGTCTAAATCGTTAATACTTACTGCACCTATAAAACTTAAATTAGGCCTAAACGTAATAGGATCAATAATTACAAATTGAATTCCACCATCAAACAAGCCATTACAAGAACCTTCTGCTAAGCATGACCAAGTAACGTCGCGAACATTATTTATATCTACATAAACATCATTCCAACCATAAGCTGGGTCTAAGCCACCCTGTTCACCAAAGTAGCCAGAAGTAGCTTTTATGTTATTTACATTTGCAGAGTATTCAAATTGACGCTGTAAACTATCAATACTCATATCCTCAGATTTGGTACCGCTTACATATTGAAAATAATGACTTTGATTCCAGCCCTCTTTTAAATCTTTATTGTAAATAAATGAGCTATTTCTAAACTCAAACAAATTTTGTGCTGCTGTGCCAACTCGCCAATAATAAACCACACCATTTAAATTACTATCACTAAAATTTAAGGATGGTGTCCATTCAATTACTCCACCAGCGGCAGTTACCGTATCTGTTTCTAACAAACTACTATTAAACAAAGCGGTGGTGTCAATTTGGAAAACAAAATTTGTTGAAGGCGCAAACGGATCACCTGTGGCAGCTTTTAATGTTATATCGGGCTGGTTTATAATTCCAAAGTTGCAAGGTGTTACTGGTATAATATTGTCTGAACTTATAAACAACTCTGTTGTTGCACTATTATTTATTTCACATAACTCATTAATTTTGTTATCGCAATCTAAATAAACTGTTAATTCGTTTGTTCCAAAACCATCAATAGGGTCTGTGTAGATATTTACAGAATAAGTGTACTCATAGCTCGACATTTTAATAGCTGTTTTAACAATGCTTTTTACTGCACCATTCGGATACTTTCTATCAATACAAATCGACACTTTTTCATCACTTTTATAAACACCTAAATTAGATAAGTTTATGTTAAGTTTAAAAGAATCTAACCGAGTTGAAATAACAGATGGTTCAAAAGAAATATCACTATCGTTTACTTCAAATTCGGGCTGCGGAGTGTAATTAATTATCACGGCTGGGTCACCTTGTAATACCATTTCTTCAGAAGTAATAGTTACACCTTTACTATCTTCATCGAAAGTATTGTTAATAGTGTTAATCATATGCGAACCAATAGATTGATTATAGTTTTCGTAAGAAATTTGCTTGTACATGCTTTTGGTGTAAATATTTAAAAAAGCCGGAAAGCCAAACTGTACGGCGGCTAAATATGCTATTGCTCCAGCTTCTGGTTGTAAAACCCACTCTTCTGCCATTGATAATTGAGATTCATCGGCAAAAGATTTGTGTATATCACCTATAAAGCAAGAGTTGGCAATCATAAAAGGATACTTGCCTTTATTACTATAGTCATTTGCGTTACCTATATCTACTTCCCAAACCAATTTATTGGCGTGGCCAAAAAAACAAACTATACCTAAGCCAATATCGTTCACCAGTTCTTCCATTCTTTCTTTTGGTGGCTTTTCAATTGGTGTATCTTTTAATTTAAATAAGTTATAAACGGTTGCCCCATATAAACTGTCGCTAATTATTGTTGCATAGATGTTTAAGTATTTAGTAAATTCATCTTGCTGGGCTTTGTCATCACCACCAGCTACATGTAAAACGTGTTTTTTCCATTCTAAACTATTTACATCGCAAGTAAAAGGATCTGCACCTTCATATTCTTTTATTTTATTTAAATATTCAAAAATTTGGTTAGATGAAGTGGCACTTAATCTCCCAACCGCAATTTTTGGTAAATGGTCTCCCTTTATAATCCCAAATTGCATATCAGAAGGTGTATCTCCATAAGTTGGCACCAAATTTTTAGGCCAGTTTGTTGGGTTTAACCTACTTCTAGAATTTTTAATTGATTTGCCTATTAAAAATAAATTTTTAACCTCTTCATTCCAGGTTGTAGCCGCATAGCTTACAAAATTTTTAATGGCTAATGGATGTTTACGAATACCGTGCGCAAATTGATCGTATAATAGTTCAACATCAACAACTATTGTTTTATGACTTCCGCCTTCTATAGATGCTCTGTAATCAGCATAATCCTGTACATAACCGCTTTCAATTAGATTATCTTTAGAAATAATGATGTAATTTGATTCGTACTGCGGCAGGCTATAATCTATAAATCTTCTTTTTTCTAAATTTGAAACTTCATTAATATTAGCGGTTGTATTTTGGTATATAAAAATATCTCTTTTTAGGTTGGAAGCTGGTGGTAAATTATAGCTCACTTTATTGTTATCTACAATACCTTCCATTCTTACATTATTAGATAAGTCAAACAATATTGGTGCTTCATCGCCTGTATCGAAGTTTAGTATTTCAATTAAATCATTAATCGCCCCGCTTGCATCAACAGTCATTTTGTATTGATTATTACCAGCAAAATCAAAATTGCGAGGATAAGTAATATCAACATAAGAAACAGTATTTCTATCAGCTCTTGATGCAAAACCTAATGCGGTAAAAGTAACTTTTGTTGCAGGAGTGTTTATGTAGCTTAAATCTAATGTTTCTTCCCCTTTTAATACGCTGTAGCCTTCGTATTTTACTAATTCGATTTCTCTGTCGCTAACCATAACTTCAATTGTGTGGTCATCTTGAATTCTGAAATCATCGGAACCACCAACTATTTTGTATTCTACAGTTGCATTTGGCCCGTTGGCATACAAGTTAGAAGTTGGTACATCAATAGTTATTGTATTTGATATTAACGAAGAATTGGTAACAAATGTAACACCAACAAAGCCCTCACCAGGCTCATAATCGGAGTAGTTTATGCTTGCACCACTAAATCGGCCTCCTAAGCCGAGCGAAAATTGGTTTCTACCTTCATAAGTTGAGGTTTGCATAAAATATTTTTTAGCTGGTGGCGCTTCTAAAAGATTATTGGGTGTTTGCTTTAATCGTAAATTTGAGCTGCTGGCATCAATTGCTAAAAAATAAGTTGCAGTATCAGAAAATAAATTCATATATTTATGCAACTGATCTTCTGGTTTTTCGAACAATTGGGTATCAAAACTTCCATCTAATTCTTTTGCATAAAACTCTATATAATCTTCGTTTCCAAAAGTTGCGTTTTCTGATACAAAAATTGGTATTTCTTTACCATCGGTATACATTTTATACGAAGAACCGCTTGTTAATATTCCATTTTGTTCTAATGTGTTTTTGGAAATGCGATAAATGCCTTCTTTGGCAATTTTTATTTTGTAATAATCTTTATTGTAATCAAACCAACTATTAGAAAAGTCGTTTTGTGCAAAAGTACTTTGAAATACTATTGCTAAAAATAATGTAACTGATAAAGTAAATAACTGTTTCATTTTAAATAATTATGTTGGTATTTTAAAATCTGTTTTTGTTAAGTTTAATATCAAACATTAAACTGAAAATATGGCTAAACACCCCTGCTTCGCTAAACTGACCAAAGCGGGTTAAGGCATAATCTATATATAAATCTTGTACTTTTAAACCTAAACCTAAATTAGGTTGTATAAAAGTAGATGATTTACCATTAATGTCAGCACCTTTTTGGTAATTATTTAAACCACCTCTAACGTAAACTACATCTGCTATGTTTAATTCAAGGCCCAATGTTGGATCTATACTTGCTGCACCGCTAATTAAAGTGTTTCTTTTTCCATCAGTTGTAATGGCGGCGTCAAATTCAGCTTTTAAACTAAGTTTTTTATTAAAAGGAATATTGTATGCAAAACCAAGTATAATACTTGGGTAAACTATTTCGGTACTTTTAACCGGAATTACATTACCAGTTGCCGCTAATACTTGTTTCTCTTCATCAGTAAAATTGAAATTCCACGCCAAAATAGTTGTACTAATGTCCTTTAACATTATGCCTGTAGAAAAATTATTAAAGTGATATTGAGCTCCAGCATCTAAACCAAAACCAAAAGCATTTGTAAATGTGCCTGCTTTTCGGTAATACAATTTTGCATTTACTCCGGCACTTAAATTTTTTCTATTAAAAAGATTTGATTTAGCAAAGGAGCCAATAAAGCCGTAATCTGCACTTGAAAAAAAAGTTACTCTTTCTGGGTAAAATATGCCAGATCCATCTACGGCAAACAAGGTATTTGGAATTCCATCAACTGCATTTCTCATTACAGAAAAACCTACTACCATTTCTTTATTATTTAATCGGAGTGCTGCCGATAAATAATCGAATTTAGCAATGCTTGCAAATAACTCTGCATGCATAATGGCTGGTTGAAGGTTGGCTTCAATATTAGCTAAGCCTGCCGGGTTCCAATAGCCAGCTGTTGTATTGTTAACGGAAGCAACAACTGCATTACCCATTGCATAAGCACTTGCCCCTACACCAATATTTAGTTGATTGTTGGTTAGGCTTTGCGAAAATATATTGCTAGTGGTAAAACATGCTAAAAATAAGCAAAGTAGTGTAAAATGAATTTTCATATTGGTTATAAACAAAATTGACAGAAATGTTAGATCTGCAAATTTATTAATATAGTTATATATTTTACAGCAAACGGTTTGTTTAACGCTAAAATTGCACTAAAAACAAAAAAATGTTACTTTTAACGTTACAAATAGGTGAAATGTAACTATTCAGAAGTCAGACCAAATTATGTCAGACGTTAGACATCAGACATAATTTGGGCGAAAAAGAGCGTTTTTGACTTTGCTCAACCGAATTTATCTGATGTCTGACAGCGAAGCGGTCTGACTTCTGACCTCTACTGAATAATTACGGTGAAATTAAAAAAGATCTTATCGAAATAAGATCTTTTTTTTAAAAATGAGAGGTTTGAGCTATTTACAAAACTAATCCCAGCTTAAGTCTTGATCAGTTGTGTCTCGTGTAACATTGATTTCGCTGTTATCGCTGGTTTTATCTTCTGCTTTTTCCGTATTTTCTGTTTGCTGGGTTTCTTCTGCTTCAATTTCTTCGTATTCTGGTTTTATGGCGTTACCATCTTCATCATATTCAATTGTTTGTACTGGCCTTGTAAACTCATCGTAATCGTAATTAGGCATTAAATCTTTTATGTGAGTTACCACATCTTCAATTGCTTTAATAAATTTGTGAAAGTCCTCTTTGTAAACGTGTACTTTATGTCTTTCATAACTTTCCGAATCAAATCTTTTTTTACTTTCAGTAATTGTTAAAAAATATTCATCGTTTTTTGTAGATCTTACATCAAAAAAGTAAGTTCTTCTTCTTCCGGCTCTTATAACTTTTGAGTAAACCCCGGCTGGTTTTTTATAATCTTTCTCCTCCATAACTTATTTATGTTTAGTTCAATATGTTCTTCTAAAATACAACTGGTAATTAAATTGCAACGTATTGTTGCTCTTTAAAAAGCTCTGCATAAACAAAATTGTTATTCATTAACGCTTTATGTTCGCCCTTAGCAACTACCGTGCCATTTTCAATCATAATAGTTTTATCAAACTCGTCTAAAGCAAAAGCACGGTGCGTTACAAAAATTACCGTTTTGTTTTTCCAATTGGTTTTAAGGTTGTTGAATATTGTTTTTTCTGTATTTGCATCAACGGCAGAAAGGCTATCATCTAAAATTAATATGTTCGCTTTTTTAAGCAAAGCTCTTGCTATGGAAATACGTTGTTTTTGGCCGCCAGACAATGTTACACCTCTTTCGCCAAGCATTGTAGCGTATTTATACTTAAATTTCTCTATTTCTGAGTGTACACAGGCTGCTTTGGTTGAAGCTTCAATCTCTTCATAATCAATTTCTTTTACACCAAAATTTATATTATTTGTTATTGTGTCAGAAAAAAGGAACACATCTTGAGGAACATAAGCAATGCTTGAACGGAGGCTTTCCAATTCTATATCTTTTATATTTTTGTTATCAATCTTTAAGCTTCCTTTATCAATATCATACATTCTTAGTAACAGATTAATTAGCGTACTTTTACCACAACCTGTGCGGCCAACTAATGCTACTTTTTCACCTTGTTTAATTTCTAAATTTAAATTACTTATTGCTTGTATGCCTGAGTCTTCGTACTTAAAGTGTACATTATTGAATACAATATGTCCTTTTAATTGAACACTTTTAGTACTTTGACTTTCTATAGATGGCTTTGTTAATAAAAACTCATTTATGCGCTGTTGCGAAGCTGCTGCTTGCTGAATTAACGAAGCCACCCAACCTACTGAGGTTACCGGCCAGGCTAACATATTAACATAAATAACAAATTCTGCTATGTTACCAGCTGTTATGTTGCCCTTTGCTACTTCAATACCTCCAATATATATGGTTAAAATAGTGCTTAAGCCAATTAAAAGTACCATTAAAGGGAAAAAAAATGCTTGTATACGAGCTAACTTTAAACTTTGCTCCATATAGTTTTCGCTCTGTTGGCTAAAGTGTTTTAAAACTGGTGGTTCTTGTACGTATGTTTTTACTACTCGTATACCATTATAATTTTCTTGAGCAATGTTAGTTAATTTTGATAGTTGCGCTTGTATTGCCTGGCTGCGCTTGTTTATAATTTTATTTACAAAAAAGATTGAAAAAGATAAAACAGGTAAAGGCAGCAAAACATAAAACGTTAATTTGGCATTTACAGATAGCATAGTTGAAATAACTATTATAAACATTACAGATGTATTAAAAGTATACAAAACAGCAGGGCCTAAATACAACCGAACCTTAGAAACGTCTTCTGTAGCTCGAGACATTAAATCGCCAGTATTATTTCTTTTATAAAAAGAGATGTCTAACTTTTGGTAGTGCTTGTATATTTCGTTTTTCAGGTCATACTCAATATGCCTTGACATTACAACTATAGTTTGGCGCATCAAAAACATAAACAAACCTTTAACTAAAGCCATTGCTAATATTAACAAACCAAAAATTAATAAGCTTTTACTTATTGCTGCAAAGTGTGCATTTTGAGCTGTTGCATCGCTTATTTGTTTAAATTCGGTTATACTTATTTTTACCAAATCGAAAGCATAACGCACAATACGTGGTGGTATAACCCCAAAAATATTTGAAGTAACAATAAATATAAAGCCTCCAATTAAATGAAACTTATATTTTAAAAAGTATTTGTTAAGATATTTTAAATGATTCACAAAAAAATAATATGGTTGTATCTAAAATTAGATTTGTATAATGTAGTAAAGATTATACTTTTGCAAAGAAAGTATTTAAAATATAATATTGAGCATAAATCTTTTTAACTAAAAACAAAAGGTTTTTTAAAATAGCAGGCTCCAAAGCAATATGTTAAACAGGCGCATTTTACGAGTTAAGGTATTACAAACTATTTATGGTTATGAGCTTCAAAAAGATCTACCCATACAAAAGTCTAAATTATTATTAAATCAATTAATTTTAAATTACTATAAAGCTTATTTATTAAGCTTACAGTTTTTAGTAAAATTATGTTTGTACAACCACGTTTATAAAGAACGGATGGCCGAAAGGCACATAAAAAGTAGTGTAACAGAAGATTATCCGCTAAATTTAGCCAATAACCCAATAATACAATCTATTATTAATGATAAAAATTTTGAATTAGAAATAGAAGAAGTAAAACAACAACATCAAATTAAAAATGAAGATTTGAAAATGTTGTATAGCGAATTGACAAAAAAGGAACGCTATAAAATTTATTTTAATGAAAATAGTTTAAATTTTGAAGCGCATCAAAAAATGCTCATCTATATTTTTAATAAAATTTTGTTAAAGAGCGACTTATTTAAGGTTCAATTTGAAGATCAATTTATAAACTGGTACGATATAAGAGAACTTGTTTATAAATCAATTAATGATAAAATTAGAGCTTGCACAAAAGAAAACCATAGTTTTTCAGTATTTTATCAACCTTTGGGTAACGAGCGTAGGTTTTTTGCAGAATCGCTATTAATTAAAACAATAAATAAGCGAGAACAGAACCTAAAGCTAATTGAACCGTATTTAAAGAATTGGGATATTGACAGGGTAACTACTATAGACATTATAATTATAAGAATGGCTATTATGGAGTTTTGCGATTTTAACGAAATACCTGTTAAAGTAACCATTAATGAATATATTGAACTATCAAAGTTGTACAGCACGCCAAAAAGTAAAGAATTTATAAACGGTATTTTAGATAAGTTGATGAGAAATTTAAAAACCGATGGAAAAATAAAGAAAACAGGCCGTGGTTTGTTAGATTTATAATAATTTTAATAATCATTAAGTAAAATAAACGTATCGGTGAACTAAATTAATGCTCTAAAGTATAGAATAATTTTGAAAATGAAAGAATATTTTTTCCTGATATTGTTGTTGAGTATTGTAATTGCCGGATGTCAGCAAGTAGAAGAAACAAATTCTACCGTTAATACTAAAACAATTAATAAAGCAGAAGTATTAAAAAAAGAGGTAATCTCTAATAAAGAAAACTCAATTGAACTTAAAGGAGAAAGTTTAATTGAACCTAAGGAGGAAAATATAAAATCTGATTTAGTTACTACTAAAAAAACAAAACCTGTTATTGAAGAAAAAGTTGAGAAAAAACCTACTCCTAAACCAAAAAAAGTAACTCCCAAACCTAAAAAAACAGAAAAAAAGCTTTCAGCAAACTTAGTAAAGAATACTAAAACAGCCGCTCCTAAAAAAAATATACCAAAAGGCTCTTTACCCAAATTACAATTTGAATATAAATCTTTTGATTTTGGTACTGTTGATGAAGGAGATACGATCATTCATAAATTTAAATTTAAAAATACCGGAGATGCGCCTGCCATTATTACAGAAGCTTCTTCAAGCTGCGGATGTACTGTGCCAAGTTATCCTAAAAAACCAATAAAACCGGGTGAAAATGGAGTAATTGAAGTAATGTTTAATACTAAAGGGAAATTGTTAGAACAAAAAAAGAGCATTACATTAACTGCTAACACCGAGCCAAAATATAATACTCTCTATTTAGAAGGTTTAGTTTATAGAAGACCAGCAAAAAAAGAGGAAAAGAAAGAAGAGGAGAACGAAAAATTAACTAAAGAGAAAAAGAAAGCAACTAAAAATGAAGTTAAAAAAGATTCGCTTGATTTAAAAAACAAGAACGCTGACAAAAAGAAAACAGCGAAGGAAGAAACTAAAGAAGCTCCTGAAGAAAAAACAAAAAAGGATACACTAAAAAGTGAAAAACCTTAATAGTTTAAACAAAAAAAAGAAAGACCAAGATGCTATATAATTTAGGATATATTTTGTTATTGACACCCAGCGAAGGTGGCGGAAACCCGCTTGTTAGTTTCGGTTTTATGGCAGCTATTTTTGCCATAATGTACTTTTTTATGATTAGACCCCAGCAAAAAAAAGTGAAAGATCAACGTTCATTTTTGGAACAACTACAAAAAGGTGATAAAGTAGTAACTAACGGTGGTATACATGGTAAGGTGGCTAAAGTAGAAGAGAATACACTTTTACTTGAGTTAGATAGCAATACAAGAATAAAGGTTGAAAAATCATTTATATCAGTTGATTTTTCGCAAATGGTTAATAATAAAAAAGCTTCATAAAACTGTTTCAAAATTTTGATAATAAAGCGTTTATTATATGTCTGTTTTTTGCAACAGGCATTTGGCTTTTTAATGTTTTAGATAAAAATATTGAAACTAATATAAACGTACCATTACGCTATATAAATGCACCTGAAAATAAAATAGCTACCAACGAACTACCTCAGTTTTTAAATACTACATTTATTGGTCAAGGTTGGTTTTTGTTAAAAAACAGATTAGACCTTAAACGAGCTAATATAGAAATTGACCTTTCTAACGATTTGTTTGAAAACAAAGTAAAAGAAAGTAACATTTTAGAAATAATAAATGAACAGAGCCCGCAAAATATAGTAGCAACCGAATGCAATCCTAAAGAAATTTCAGTTCAGTTTGAAGAGAGCATTAAAAAAAAGATACCGCTAATAGTACCAAAATTACTTACTTTTATGCAAGGCTACGACATTAAAAAAGAAATAAGCATCACTCCAGATTCAATAGTGGTAACTGGACCGGTTTCAATTATTGACACTTTAAATATGTGGTATACAGACACTATTAAACATACAAATTTAAGCAGCATTGTAAAAGATAAAGTTAATACAAAAGAAATTCTTGCCAACGTAATTTTTAACCATTATACAATTGAATATGAAATTGATGTTGCTCAATACACCGAAAAAAAACTATCAGCAAACATAAAAGTAATTAACAATAAAAACATTGAATTACTTATTGTACCTAAAAAAGTAGATTTAAAGTGTTTAATACCAATAAGCGAATACGATAAAATTACGGCTGAAGATTTTAGCATAATAGCAGATTATCAAAAAAATAAAGTAAATGGATATATAAATCTAAAGCTTAATAAAAAAGCAAAATTTTCAAAAAATATAAGCTATTTCCCAGAGAGCGTTGAATACATTCAGTTAAAAGAATAATGTTAAAAGTAGGTATAACAGGTGGTATAGGCGCTGGTAAATCAATAATATGTAAGTTATTTCTACTATATGGTATAAAAGTGTATAATGCGGATTACTTTGCAAAATACTTAATGCAAAATGATGTTGCATTAGTTAAAAAAATTAAAACCACTTTTGGAGAGGAAGTTTATGCAGGCAAACAACTAAATCGCGAAAAGCTAGCAAGCATTGTTTTTACCGATACTGATAAACTTAATCAGTTAAATAATCTGGTGCATCCTGCTATAGCAGAACATTCACTTATTTGGATGGAAAAACAAACTGGCTTTTATGTTTTAAAAGAAGCAGCTTTGCTTTTTGAAACTAATAGTTATCAATTTTTAGATTATAATATTTTAGTTACCGCCCCAAAACAACTTAGAATTAACAGAGTTGTGAAAAGAGATAATACCGAGGCAGATAGTGTAAAAAAAAGAATGAACAAACAACTGCCCGATACTGAAAAAAAAGTGTTAGCCGACTTTGTAATTACTAATGATGATGTTGAACCACTAATTCCGCAGGTAAATAACTTGCATCAAAAACTACTTAAATTAGCTAAAACAATAAGTTAAAATCTATTTAGATTAGCTAAAATTTCTGCTCCTCAATACAAAATTTATTATTCTCTAAAAAAAATTGATGCAACTAATTTATGTTAATTAGCCATTTTAGCGCAACCAAAACCCTAACTATAAGTACTAATATAAAAGGGTAATTTAAAGGTATTAGTAATGAAGGCATTTTTTTTAATAATCAGTTTACTCATATTAACCTGTCAATATTTTGCTTTAGCACAATGCGATAGAGCGAGTATTATTAACGATTACCTTGTTAACTACCAAGCTAACAACTTTACAGTTGATGATTTAAACTGGACAGGAAATACAAACACCTGTTACATAGGTAACTTTAACAATTCTGTTAATACGAAAATGCTAAACCGCTTAAAATTTTTAAGAAGACTTTGTGCATTAAATGATGATATTACATTTTTAGAATCTTTAAATATAAAATGCCGAGATGCAGTTTTAATGTTTGAAAAAAATGAAACTATAAGCCATTGCGCAGGCGCTAATGATGCGCCTTGCAACAATTGGCAATGCACCTCTACCGATGCTATTTTCGCTGCCCAACGTAGTAATTTATCTTATGGTGATTGGGATTATCACGACCCTGTTGACTTGTATATTTTAGAAGAAGGTGACTTTAACAATGCTTTACCTCATATGAAGTGGATATTGTACTCCAAAGCTAAAACTTTTGGAAATGCGCTTGGGCCCAATACAAATGTAATGTACATTTATAATAACTTTGGTAATCCTTCAATGAATCAGAAACCATACATTGCCTTTCCTCCAGAAGGTTTTGTACCTGCAACAATAGTTAAAAATAAATGGTTTTTTGCTATACCGAATGCGAGTTTTACGAATGCCAATGTTACTATTAAAAATGAAAATGGTAATAACATTCCTTTAACCATTACCACCCGAAACCAGTTTTATGGCGACAAGGCAATAACTTGGATTGTAAATAACATTGATACCGAAAGCATTTACGACAAAAACTACACAGTTACCGTAAGTGGCATAAATAACGCATCTGCTAGTAGTTATACATATAGCATAAAAATAGCTCAACCAATGCATCCCCCACCCTGCCCAAACAATTTAGTTTGGAGCGATAATGATTGTGCTTGTGTAAATGTGCAAAGCTGTGCTCAAAACTTAACCATTAGTAATGAAAACTTGACAACTGGTGTTTATAAGGTTGCTAACCAATTAACTGTGCAAAACAGTACTGTTATTTCTAATCAAAATGTATCGTTTATTGCAGAAAATAGAGTCGTTATCAAAAGTGATTTTAGGCTTAATGCTGGTACATCTTTAAAAATTGACATACAAAGTTGTCCTTAAAAATTTTCATCTTTTTTTTAAGGTTTTAAATATTATTTAAACAAGTAACAATTTTAAAAAATGAAAAGTTGCAAAATTCAAATTAATGCAGGGGTAAATCCCGATGAACAAAAAACTCCCTTTTATCAAACCTCAAAAATTAAACTCTATACGGGTTTATTTAGTCCGCTTTTGTTGGTACTAACTATATTTTTATCATCACAAAAAACGCAGGCGCAACATTTACTGCCTGGTTATCTTTTGGCTCAAAGTCCTAATCAAAATGTTGAATTATATCATTACAATTCTTTAATCAAGAAGTGGATTAGGGTAGGAAAGACAGGGCGAGATAACATTAAATCTCTTGCAGTAGATGCAAAAAACGAGCTAATTTACGCAGTAGATAAGGGTACTTTAGGTACAATTAATCCTACTACAGCTCAATTTACTGCTATTGGCAATATAGGTGCTGGTAATGGCGAAAATGGCACAAAAATTTTTAATAATATACATGGACTTGCATACAATTCAAATCAGGAAATTTTATATGCCTCTAACAGAAACACCAATGGTATTGATGAACTGATAAAAATAAATCCATTAAACGGAAAGATTATTAAAAACAGCATGATAAACGTTGCGGGAGTTTTGGCGGATTACAAAATTATTGAGATAAAAACCTTTTATTTGGGAAGCATCTTTGATTCGGATGATTTTTTAGATTTATCTTATGATAATGAAAACGATGTATTGTTTATTATGCACAACTACTATAGAAACTACGATGGTATAAACGGTTATAAAGATATTGATAGTCAAAATCCATTTGAAGATTTTAGAGTAAGCCCAATAAAAGACCTAACAGGTATTGATGTTAATGATGAAGGTAAAATTTATGGTGTGTTTTCTGACAATAAAGTTTCTGGAGGAGATGTGATTGACAGAATTGGTGGTGGCGTAGTTAATTTTTTCAGAACTATTGAAACCATTGATCCAAATAAAGGAACAGAAACCACTTTTTTCGGTTTAGATTTTTATAAAACTAATAGTTGCAAAAACCATATTATTATTAATGGACCTTTATTATCTAATTATCCAAAAGTTGCCAAATTGACTATCAATTCAAATTCGATAATAAATTATGGAGTTCAATATAATGCTGGTAAAAGCATAACTTTAAACAACAATTTTGAGGCACGCGGAAATGTAGATTTCTATGCAATTATTGAGGATTTTTGTGATTAAAGTTTAGTAAAACCTATATATTGGTCAAGGAACGATTACTAATACTGAAATGTCTCATAAATTTAGTTTTAGCTTCCATACAAAATAATAGGCAAAAAACGATATAAAGAACAGGCTTTGATATGGTAATCGCATAAAATTTGATGGCTGATTATGTAATAAGATCTAACATTATTTTTAGAAATGTTATTTTTTGTGGTTTAATACGACTTAGCGCACTCTAAAAATTAGCCCCGACAGAAGTGGTTATACCATTTTTATGTTTGGCTTTTGAAGCGTTGGCAAAATGGTATTTGAACGGATGGCGAGACCAAAATTTCTACGAGGGAAGGCCATTTCGCTTCTAATTTTTTTTGCTAATTATTTAAATCATTTTTTATGCGATTGCCTTGTGGGCTTTGACTGCTGCATCATAAGACTGATTGACAGTAAAATAAATTAAGGTATGATAAAAAATAAATTAATCAAATGTGATATGGGGATGATAAATACCTTTTTGAGAGGAAATAATAGTTAATCTCCTTGCAATACCAACTTATCTTCTTTAATCAATCTGTAGGCTTTTTTAACTTCACTATCTATTGTTTGTATTACGGAATAATAGCCTTCGTTTTTCCATAGTTGCTTGGCAATAAATGCTTTTATTTTAACACCAAACAATTTTTTATTTTTGTTAATGGTGGCTTGTTCAATTGTCTTTTCGTCTTTTTCATTTAAAAAACTTAAAAACTGATTAAACACATCATCTGATACCGAATAGATTTCAACAAACTCTGTTAAAGTATTAAAACTGGTAAATTCGTCTCTGTGTTTACCATAATAATCGTAAGTGAAAGATGCAATTTGAGAATTGGCAAATATAGTTTCGGTATTATTTTCTAATGTGTCTATTGGTGTAAAAACATCAGGTGTAATGCCACCGCCGCCATAAACCGTTCTACCCAAAGCTGTTTTGTAGGCTTTGTTATCATCGGTTTTAATGCTATCTTCAACCATCAACTCGCCCGATTCATATCTTTCGTTTAACTCCATTGCATAGGCTTTATTATCACCAATATCATAAGGTTTTTGTATTGATCGGCCTGCTGGTGTAAAATATTCTGCAACCGTTAGCCGTAGTGCACCACCATTTTTTAAACGGTATTGCTCTTGTACCAACCCTTTACCAAAAGAACGTCGACCAACAATTGTTCCTCTGTCCCAATCTTGTATGGCGCCAGCTAATATTTCGCTGGCAGATGCCGAACCTTCATCAATTAAAACTACTAACCTACCGTTTTCAAAAATTCCATTTCTACGAGCTTTGTACTCGCTACGTTTATGGTTGCGGCCTTCTGTATACACTATTAAACGTTTTTCGCCCAACAGTTCATCAATTATATTGGTGGCTGCAACTAAATAGCCACCAGGGTTTTGCCTAAGGTCTATAATCAAATCTTGCAGGCCATCACTTTTTAGTTCAATTAACTTTTCGGCAAATTCGTTATAAGTGGTTTCACTAAACTTGCTTATTTTAATATAACCAACTGCCTCGTCAATCATATAACCAACATCTACGCTATTCAATGGTATCTTATCTCGTTCTATATTAAAGCTTAACAAATCATTAGCTCCATAACGCTTTATACCAACATTTACCACCGTACCTTTTTTTCCTCTAAGCCTGTCAATAACATCTTTATTTTTTATGCCGTTGCCAGCAACAGTATCGTTTTCAATAGTAACTATTTTATCACCCGAAAGTATGCCTAATGCTTCTGAGGGGCCGCCCGTAATTGGAGTAATTACCGAAATAGTATCGTTTAAAATATAAAACTCTATACCAATACCTTCAAATTTACCTTCTAAGGATGCATTAGTTGATTCCATATCTTCAGGTGGTATATAAACCGAATGTGGATCAAGATTGTTGAGTATTTCTGAAATGGCATCATCTACTAAAGTTTTGGTATCAATTGTATCAACATATTTCTGTTCAACAAAACTAATAATGTCGTTAATTTCGTTTAAACTACCCGTATTATTGGCAGCACTCATAAATGCTGGTTTACCATTTAAACTTGAATAAACTTTAAAACCTATTAGCATGCCTAATACCATTATCAAGGCATAAATTAAGGGTTGAAATATTATTAATTTCTTTTGTTGTTGTTCATTACTCATACCATCATATAATACATCAAATTTAGTTGTTTATTGTATAACTAATCACCTAAAGCTATGTTTAATTTTTTTTAACCAAGCCTTGTCTTTTTACAAGCATAAATAAGTAACCAAATACAATAGAAAACTATAAGCAAGTTAACCATTTTATTGTAAAAATTTGTAAAATAAATTTTATAAGAATAGAATGTCATTGAATAATCTTTGAGAAATTATGTTGCTTTTTGGGTGTCATACAATCTAAATAAAGAGATATTTGATAAATTAATTACTTTTAGACTATGTTTATATGGCTTGATTTTGTTGGTGCAGTTTTACGCTTTTTGCCAACCTTGTTTGTAATTTTAATAGTAGTTGCTGTTTATTGCGGCATTCGTTGGTTGTTTATTCGCCAGGCGAAGCACAGCAAAAAAGGCATAAGTGTGATACAGCAAATTATGCTGTTTTTATTCGCTTTAACTGGAGTTATAATGATAATTTTAGTTTGGCCAATGGAAGGCGAAGAAAAGCGAGGCCAAATTATTGGATTAATAGGCATTATTTTGTCGGCTGCATTTGCGCTAAGTTCTACTACTTTTTTAGGTAATATTTTAGCTGGTGTTATGAACCGTTCAATTAAGCATTTGCAGATAGGCGATTTTATTAGTGTGGGTGATTTTTTCGGAAAGGTTTCTGACTTAGGCTTGTTTCATACCGAAATACAAAATGAAAACCGCGATTTAACTACACTACCTAATATGTATTTGTCTACCAATCCTGTGAGAGTTATCCGTAATTCTGGTACAATTGTAAGTACCAGCGTTTCTTTGGGTTACGATGTTGGCCGTAAAAAAATTGAAAGTTGTTTATTTGATGCTGCTCAAAATGCTAGCCTTACCGATCCTTTTGTATACATCACAAGCTTGGGTGACTATTCGGTGGTATATCAAATTAACGGTTTATTAGCAGATACTGAAAAAAATATTTCTGCTACCTCGCGACTAAATGCCATGGTGTTAGATGCTTTGCATAATGCTAAAATTGAAATTGTATCACCAACTTTTATGAATCAACGCCAGGTGGGTGAAACAGTTTTTATACCAAGAAAAGAAAGTCAAAAAGATTTTATAATGGAAGCTGAACCCGAAGCTGTAATTTTTGACAAAGCAACACAAGCTAAAACATTAGAAGAAAAGCAAGAGCGGAACGGGCAACTTACCCAAAAGATTAACGAAATGAAAATAAAGCTGAAGCAAACTGAAGATGCAGAAGAAAAAGCACAATTAGAAGCTCGTATTATAAAATGGGAAGAAATGTTAGTACGTACAAACGAAAAAATAAAAGAACAAAAAGCACAATTGAAAGAGAAAGATTAATTTTTTATTTTGTAGTCTCCTGATAGTATTTTTTTTGCCCGGTTACAAAATGCTGTAGTATTTTTTTCTAATTGATCTTGTAGCACAGAGTGAAATTCATATTCTAAATCAGGATAAATTTTACAAAGTTTAAAAAGTAAATCAATACAATTGGCCTTTACTGCTACATCAACATTTACCCCAACTAAAAAATTGAAACAACATTCTGCAAGTTGGCCTTGCAAATCTTCATCATTTGTAAAAGGATTTTGGTTAAGCATACGACTTAAATGCCTGCGTACAGCGTTACTATTTGTTTTGGGTAAAAAGTTAATTAAGGCTGGTATTAAGTGATGAACGCTGCCTTTGTAATGCTCGCTACAATTGTCAATAGCATAAGCTGCTCTTCTGTTAAGTGGTTCTTCTTCGGCTTTAATTATCTCCCAGCAATAGTTTATCAGTTTTGGATTTTTGTGCATCCAACTTGCCACCATTAAACTATTTTTTTTACCAAGTTTACAGGTTTTAAAATTTTCTATTAAGTCTTCTTTTGTTTTAATGGTTTTTATTTTTTTATGAAATTAATAATAGAATTATATAAAACCAAATGCTTAGCTTTTAAAGTTAGTTTATGTTTGCTGAGTTGTTATGTAAATAATGTGCAATTTTCGTCAAGGCTACTCTTATATATTGTGTGACTTTAAATACTTTCTTAAAATAAATTAAAAAAACACACTTTTATCTTTCTCCAATTTTTCAAAATGATTTTTAAAGGCTTTGTTTAAATCTTTAAATTTCATAGGTTGACTTTTATACTGATTTAACGTTTTTATAAACGCAGGCCTATCCATATTATTTGCACCAAAACTTTGCAAATGATTGGTATAAGTTTGACAATCAATTAAAGTACAACCATTGCAAAACAAAAAATTAGCGAAATGTATAAAAGCAATTTTAGAAGCATTTGTGGCTTTCGCAAACATAGATTCGCCGCAAAAAACACAGCCTAATAAAATACCATATAAACCGCCTAATAGCTCCTTATCTTCATTCCACATTTCAACTGATATTGCATGCCCCATTTGATGTAACTGCCCATAAGTTGTTTGCATATCAGTAGTAATCCAACTTTCTAATTTTTGATCCCTTCGGCTAACAAGTTTACAGTTTGCAATAACCGTTTCAAATGCATTATTTACTGTAACTGTATAATTATACTTTCTAATTACGGGTCGCATACTTTTAGATACTTTAAACGTAGCTGGTGTAATTACAAAACGTGGATTTGGCGACCACCACAATATGGGTTCATCATTATTAAACCAAGGGAATATTCCATTTTGATAAGCTGATAAAACTCTTTGAGGGCTTAGGTCGCCACCAACTGCCAATAAACCATCTGGCTCAGCAAATTTTGGGTTCGGAAATAAGCATTGCTCGGGAAGTTGAAATATCAATCGAAAATTGTTTCGATTATTTATTCAATAGTTGCTCCTATGCCTCTATCAATAAAAGCATCTTTTAAAGGCTGTAAATCTTCTCGTTCACCACTTCTAACACCGTATTTGCCTTTGTAGTGGATAATTAAAGTGCATTGCTCTGCTTGGTTAATATCCATATCGCATATATCCATCAAAGAGGCAATTATATAATCGAAGGTATTAATTTCATCATTGTGAACGACTAAACTACTAATATCTACAACCTTATCTAATACTTTAACATCAGTATCGGTTTTATAAGATGCTTGTATTGTACTCTTTTTCATATACTTTAATTTATATTGCTTTAATTTGTGGTTCTGTCCAAAATTAAATTAATTTTTTAAAAAATGTAGTATTCTAAAAACATAATTTAAACTATTTCGGCTTTTACTATTAAATAACTGCTTTGGTAGCCTTTAATATAAACAATTTCATTTCTGTTAATCCACTCTCCTTCTGTAATAGCATCGTAAACTTCTCCACTTATATCTACCTTGCCGCTTGGTTTTAAAGGTGTAACGGCACTCCCTGTTTTTCCTACCAAAAAACTTAGGGCTTTTTGCTCAACTGTATAACCAGCAGATGATTCTTGTGAAGTATTTAAGGCAACTCTTTTAAAATAACCTGCCTCAACTAATTTTGTGCTCATAGTAAGTAACAAAACTAAGCCAAAAATAAATGGCACCGCAACTATGGCAATAGCTTTAAAAGATTCTGCCGAAGAAATACCTGAAAAATCGAATACGTTATTGTTGATTGTACTTAACACGAGGCCACAGATTATAAAAGCCAAACCTGCTGCTCCGGTAACTCCTAAACCTGGCACTACAAAAATTTCTAAAGCAACTAAAATTATACCTACTATAAATAATAATATCTCCCAATTTTGGGCTAAGCCTTCTAAATAGCTGGGTGCGAAATATAAAACTGCTGCAACCAAAGCTGCCGCAATTGGAAAGCCTACGCCAGGCGTTTTTAATTCAAAAAAAATACCCCAAACTAATATAAACAATAAAAAGCTTTGCACAAACGGGTTAATTAACCAACCTACCAACTTATCCATAAGGCTTTCTTTGTATATTACTTTTTCATAGTCGGCTACATTTAAATGTTTCAAAACATCTTCCATAGAAGGAAATTCCCCTTCGCAATAATCATATCGGATGGCTTCATTAACTGTAAAGGTTAATGTTTTTGTACTATCAATAATACCAGGAATATTAATGCTTTCATCAACCATAGCTTCAGCAATTTGTGGATCACGGCCTTGTACCTCGGCTGTAGCGCGCATAGTTGCACGCATGTAGCTTTGATATTTATCGGGCATTTCAGCACCAGATTGATTAACTACAGTTACTGCACCAATTTTTGCCCCCGGACTCATATATATACTATCGCAAGCCAATGAAATTAAAGCACCAGCAGAAGCTGCATTGTTATTGATGTAAACAATAGTTGGTATTTTGGCATTTAATATTTTTGTTCTAATAGAATCTGCAGCATCAACTGCTCCACCATAGGTATTTAAATTGATAATAAAATACGCCACATCTAAAGCTTCGGCTTCATTAACAGCTTTTTCTACTTTACGCCACGTAGCCGGATATATATCTTCTGTAATATCTAACTGATAAATAGTAGCTTTGGGCATTGGACCAACAGTTTGCACTTGTGCATTTAATACAAAGCTTAGTGTACAAAATAAGATACAAAGCAATAAAGCAATGTTGGCAATAGTTTTATCTAAAATTTGAAGGTACTTCATTTATAACTTTCTTTTGTAAGATTTACTTAACAGATACTATAACATCTTTTTAACAAACAAGTTCAATATAATAAAATGAAGATAATTAATATAACTTTCTTGCTATTAGTATTGTCGTTTTTTTCGAAAGCGCAATCTAATATTCATACTGTAGAAGCAGGACAAACATTTTACTCTATAGCTAAAATGTATAATACAACAATTGATCAAATAAAGGCTAACAACCCAAATATTGATCAAAACAATATGGCTATTGGTACGGTATTAAACATTTATGCTCAACCAAGTACAAGTTATAGGGCAACCAATTCCACAAACAATAGTTCTGCCAGTAGTTCACCTATTTACCATATGGTAACAAAAGGTGAAACTTTATTTGGGCTTGCAAAAAGAACTTATAATGTTTCTATTGATGATATAAAACGGTGGAATAACCTGGCAGGCAATACGCTTTCTGTTGGTCAAAATTTAATAATAGGTTATAGCAATGATACACAAATTTACAATAAAAATACCTTAACAACTTACACTACTACCACTACAACTGCTGATAATACAGGTACTAATACCCCAATTCAAACCAATACGGTTGTTACAAATACAAAACCACCAGTTGGTGAGGGCAAAATTGTTTATACAAGTACAATTCCTAACCGTGGCGATTTAACCGATTTAAAAGGAAGCCGTACGGTATATACAAGCACCGTTCCTTCTGCAACTGCAATTAGTAATTCGCCAGATAAAAATAGCAACCCCAACATTATAACTGCCGTGCCTCAAAACAGCGAAACTAAAATAGTTGAAAATGTGGATAATGTTGTAAATAATACTACTGAAACTGTGGAAACCGAAAGTATGATTACTCAAAAATATGGAAGTATTGCAACAGGCGGTAAACTTTTGCCACGTGAAATATTTAAAACCTTGGAGACTTCGGATGACCCGGCATTAGTATTAAAAAAAGAAGAAGGAGTAGCCAAATGGTTTGAGTTAGATGATAAAAGTATTCAAATTTATGCCTTACATCATAGTGCGCCAGTAGGTAGTGCATTAAAAATTACAAATCCAATTAATCAAACTACTATTTATGTTAAGGTAATTGATGTACTTACACCAACTGCTGATAACGAAAATACTGTAGTTAGACTGAGCAGTAATGCTATGTCTATTTTAAAAATGTTTGATAAAGCTTTTATGGTTAATGTAGAATACTTCGACATTGTGGATAAGTAGTTGATAAACCCTCAATTCTGTTAGTTTAATGTTTATTTACTGTTAGTTAATAATTTTTTTATATGAAGATTAGGAAGGCTACTTTTAAAGATTTAAAGCAATTAGCTGTATTGTTTAATGCTTATCGTGTTTTTTATAGAAAAGATGCTGATGTTAAAGCAGCCGAAAAATTTTTGAAAGAAAGATTAAATAACGGAGATTCGGAGATATTTGTTTGCGTAAATGATGAAAACAAGTTGTTAGCCTTTGTTCAATTGTACCCACTTTTTTCATCAACCAAAATGAAAAAGTTATGGCTGTTAAATGATCTTTATGTTCATCAACAATTTAGAGGCCAGGGTTTGTCAACTATGCTAATAAATAGAGCAAAAGAATTAGTTATAACAACCTTAGCTTGCGGTTTGTTTTTAGAGACCGAAAAATCGAATATCATTGGTAATAAATTGTACCCCAAAACAGGTTTTAAACTAAATGAAAACGCTAACTATTATGAATGGCATAACGAAAAATAAATTGAACATCAGCAATATTTTGTAAACTACCTGTGTTAATTTATGTATTAGATATACAATTTTAATATGATGAGAACACTTATTTTAGTAATTTTTATTTTTAAGATAACCATTGCATTCAATCAAACTGCAATTGAATCAGAACAATTTGTTGATTGCACCATTGATTTGACTAACGATAAGGTAACTTACGATCCGAGTTATTATAGTATTTCTTACCCAAACGGCGATGTGCCTGCCAATAAAGGAGTTTGTACAGACGTAATAATTAGAGCTTACCGAAAAGTTGGTGTTGATTTGCAAAAAGCTGTGCATTTAGATATGAAACAAAATTTTGCCGACTATCCAAAAATTTGGGGATTAAAATCTACAGACAAAAATATTGATCATCGGCGTGTACCCAATTTAATGACTTTTTTTAAACGGCATAATGCTGAAAAAGCGATTAGCAAAAATGCAGCAGATTATTTACCAGGCGATATTGTTTGTTGGAATTTGGGTGGAGCAATAACTCATATTGGCATTGTAATAAACCAAAAATCAACAGATGGTTTGCGACCTTTAATTGTGCACAATATTGCTGCTGGCCAGGTAATTGAAGATTTTTTGTTTAAGTACAAAATAATTGGACATTACAGATACGGCTTAAATTAATAACACCAACTCAAAAGTATCATAAAAGCAAAAAAATGTATTCAAAATCTATTCAATTGGCCAAAGGTTCAATTTTTCCTATTATAGCAACAACTTTAAAAGATGGAAAACAAATTGGCAGGCAAGTTGCCGGAACTGGTTTTTTTATAAATGATGATGGTTTTTTTGCTACTGCATTACACGTGGTAAACGGAGATAAGAAGTTGGTTAAATATGGATCGTTAGGCAATATTCCTTATGTTAGGTTTAAAGCCGCAGCACCAGAAACCTTAGTTGAAATTGGTAGAAATGCTAATTTAGATTTATACGTTGGCAAATTAGAAACTAATATTCAAAATGGTTTACAGTTAATTAAAGAAAATCCGGTAGAAGGCACTTCTATAATAATTGGTGGTTATCCATTTCCTAACATTTTGAAAACCAAAGATGGATCTCTAAATTTTTTTACTGTGCGGCAGTATTGGCAATCTACCATGATAATGGATTATTTAAATATGACCTATTTAGATAGACGTTTAAAATACAAAGGTTTTTTAGTAGATAAGAGAACGATACCTGGAATGAGTGGCGGCCCGGCACTTAATTTAGAGGGCGGTATTATTGGTATGTGTACCGCTCAAATAACAAGAACAGCAAAAGATAAGATACCAAATGTTAATGGCGTTTGTTTAGATGCTACAAGCCTTTATAAAGGCATCGGTAAAATAATGAGTGATTATAGTGAGAAAAAACTTAACTCATAAAAGTAGCAAAATCGGTTGCTCAAAGCCGATATATTTATCAATGCAAATTATTATTTTATTATTTACTTAACTTGCTTAAATGCTTAGGTCAAATTAAGGCAATTGTGCAAGAAATGTCTCCATTGTAAATCAAAAAATTAGGATGATATCTAATGGAACTTATCAAGATGATATTCAATGAAACCTGTTCCATTGTTCAGTAATATACACAAGTGAACAGGTTCACTTGGAGCGGAGAAAAATGTTAGTTGAATTTAGATTTAATATAAATTATAGTATTTAAAAAAAATTTAATCATAAACAAAAGGGTTCTACTACGAATTTAATGAAACATTGCGTTTAAGGCTTAGAAGTACTTACGCATAAAAATACTTTAAATACCCCAACCGTCATCGCAGAAAAATCGGAGAGAAACGGAGATTTTATCAGCGATCTCACCTATTTTTTTGGGAGAGATAGCGGATATTTTATTCCGTTGCTCTCCATAAAATTCCGTTATGACGTTTGTTCGGTTTTTGCTTTTTTCAATTAAAATGGTAGTAGAACCAACAAAAGAATAGTAATTTGTATAGGTGAGCGAAGTTATTGAAATAGCCTCGACCGAAGTGTTTCTGCTTCCCGATAAATATTAAAAATAAAAAAAATCGGGAGCAGAAGTAGCGTAGGGCGAGACTGGTGTTTATGTAAGCCCTACCCTTTCGCTTCAAATTTTTTTTTTAAAATTTTATGTTCTATTACTGTTTCATCAACATTTTTTTAACTCTGTCGCTAATGCTTTCATTGCTAAATTTGGCTCTTAACCTGTCGGTCATTATTGGAAATGAAAATGGTGAAAACTTTTCTGTTTTAATAAAATGGATTTTCTGTTGTTGTATACGTTTTAAAGCCACACGCATGCGTACCTCATCCACCTGGTTGTCGTACACTTCTTTATAAGCTTGTATTAAAAGTAAATTTTTAGGATCATATTGTTCAAACACATCAAACACTAACTGTGAAGATGCCTGCAAATGTTTCCCCTTTTTATACTTACCGGGATAACCTTGAAAAACCAAACCTGCTATTACGGCAATATCTCGAAAGGTGCGCTTGGCCATTTGTGTAGAATTGATACTGTTCTGAATATCTTGAAATAAATTTTTGGTAGAAAATAAATTGGCTGCAATAGCTTCTTTTAACGGAATGGCTTCATCGGTTAATAGCTCGAAACCATAATCGTTCATGGCAATAGAAAAAGTACTGGGTTTTAATTTCGCAATGCGATAGCCTAACACAGCTGCCAAACCCTGGTTAACCATATAGCCTTCGAATGGATAAAAGAAATAATGATGGCCATCGCGAGAAGTACTGTACTCAATTAAAAATTGGTTTTCGGTTGGTATAATAGATCGTTGTTGCTGTATGCTTAACAAAGGTTGTAGGGTTTGCAATTCAATATCTTCATTTTTGCCATTAACGTACTCGCTTAATTTTCGCCTGAATAATTCTGAAAGTTGAGAGCTAAATGACATTCGCCCGCCCATATATTGTGGTACAATTCCTTTTTTCTTTTTCGAATTTCGAACCGAAACTTTCATGCCTTTTAGATCTACAAATTCTAATGCACGGCCAGCAAACCAAAATACATCGCCTTTACTTAATTTTGATACAAAATATTCTTCAATGAAACCAAGAGATTTTCCTCTTACATAACTTACCTGTAACATGGTGTCGCTAACAATAGTGCCCATTTGTAAACGGTGTCGCATGGCTTTACTTCGGTCAGCAATTTTAAATAAATCGCCTACTTTTATTACTCTGGAAAACTCGTTGTATTGCACCAAACTTTGCCCGCCTGTAGTTATAAAGTTCAAAACCTGATGCCATTCTTCTGCTGTTAAATGAGCAAAAGAAAAGGTACTTTTTACTTCGTGATAAGTTTGCTCAGCATCCATTCCTTCGCCTACAGCAAGCGTTACTGCATATTGCACTAACACATCAATTGCATTTATTATTGGCACTCGTTTTTCAAAATACTTTTGTGCTAAAGCTTGTTTTAAAGCTGCGGCTTCAATTAACTCTAAAGAATGTGTTGGTAAGAAATAAATTTTGCTCTTTGCCCCAGGTTGATGGCCGCTGCGCCCGGCACGTTGCGAAAACCTTGCAATGCCTTTTGATCCGCCAATTTGTATAACCGTTTCTACTGGCCAAAAATCGACACCTAAATCTAAACTGGAAGTACAAACTACTGCTTTTAACTCGCCTTTACCTAAGGCTTCTTCTACCCAATGCCTTACCTCTAAATTTATAGAACCATGATGCATAGCTATTGAACCAGCTAAATGTGGTGCTACGCTCAACAAATTTTGATACCAGATTTCTGCCTGCGCTCTTGTATTGGTAAACATTAAAGTAGACCGACTTTTATCAATAATAGGTAATACCTTTTCTAATAAAGTTAAACCCAAATGACCAGCCCAAGGCATTTCTTCCACATCATCGGGCAGTATTGAAATTACTTCAACTTCTTTATTAATATTGGCAATTACGGTTGCAACTTTATCAACACTAAAGGTATTGCCCAGCAACACTTGCATGGCTTCTTCCATATTACCAATAGTAGCCGAAATACCCCAAACTTTTAAATTAGGACAAACACCTTTTAGCCTGCTTAAAGCTAACTCTGCCTGTACGCCTCGTTTGCTACCCAATAGTTCGTGCCACTCATCTAACACAATTGCTTTTAAAGGTTTAAAAAATTTAGGATAGTTTTTTGAGGCAATTAGTAAATGTAAACTTTCGGGCGTGGTAATCAACACTTCGGGCATTTGCTTTTTTTGTGCTGCCCTTTTACTTTGTTTGGTATCTCCTGTTCTACACTCTATCCGCCATGGTATGCTTAGTTCTTCACAAACTTGTTGCATTGCTTTTTGAATATCTTTAGAAAGTGCACGCAAAGGTGTTATCCAAATTAACTGTAAGCCGTTGTTGGTTTTGTTTTGAAATTTAGGATTGTTGTTGAGCCATTCAATTAATACCGGCAAAAACAAAGCGTACGTTTTGCCACTGCCTGTTGGTGCATTTAGCAAACCCGATTTGCCATTTAAAAAATGTTCTGCGGTTTCTTCTTGAAAAGGAAAAGGTTCCCAATTGCGAGCCTTAAACCAATCTACAATAATATCTCTGCCTTTAGCAACTTTCACAGCAACGAAAGTAATGTAATAAACAAAACTAAGCTAATGCTATTTTTACTGCTGCTTCTGCGTGTAAAAAAGTAGTATCAAAAACAGGAACTTCACAATCTGCTTGTTGAATTAAAAGTGGAATTTCTGTACAGCCCAATATTATACCTTCAGCCCCTTGCTCAACTAAGCCACTTATAACTGCCAAATATTGTTGCTTTGAGTTTTCATTAATATTTCCCTTAACCAATTCTTTATAAATTATTTCATCTATTAGTTTAAAATCATCACCAGCTGGTACAATTACATTTATGCCAAACTTTTGCTGCAAATGTGCTTTATAAAAATCTTTTTTCATTGTAAAACGAGTACCCAACAAAGCTACTTTATTAAGTTTGGCAACTTTAATTTTTTCACCAACCGCATCTACAATATGAACTAATGGAAGTTCAATATTTTTAACAATATAGGGTACTGTTAAATGCATGGTATTAGCACCAATCAGCAACAAATCTGCCCCTCCGTTTTTTAAGGCCTGTGCGGCATCTGCCATTAAAACATTAAGGCTTTCCCAATCGTTCTGTTGCTGAAGTTTTTTGACTTGCGCAAATTGAAGGGAATAGATTAAGCATTTACAAGAGTGCGGTTCGCCCAAAGCGGCAACTGTCAACTCATTCAATATTTTATAATACATTAATGTAGATTGCCAACTTATACCTCCTATTAAACCAATCGTTTTCATTTTTTAAAAGTAATAAAATTGAAATTATAAATTTGAAGTTGCTTGTATTTTTTGTGCAAAACAAAAACAACATTACTATAAAGTATATGAAATATATTAATTAAATTCCTGTTGCAATTGAATTTTACCTAGTTAAACATCAAAAAATTTTATCATTAAAAAATTTAACATATTGGTGGAGTTTTGTATATTGTTCTCTAAAGAATAAGATTAACTAATGAAAGCCAGTTCGATTAAAAACATTATCCCACTAATATTAAGTCAAGCTCCTCAATTAAATTTAACTTGGGAAGTTAAAAACCTATTGCCTAACACAAACTTTCAAGTTTAGTAATTATGGGAAAACTATTTCTATTGGGCGGCTACGACTTAGAAATGTTGGAGATTAAAAAACTCTTGTTGACCTACCGAAAGCAAAACAACAATGCTATTGAAATAGCAGATTTACAATTAAGCTGGGGTGCTAAATTATCAAGTTATCAAACCTATTTAAATAAGGCCGAAAACTACACCACCATTTACGGAGTAGAATTAATTAAAGATATAGAAGCACCAGATAATTATGTAGCAATTGACCACCACAATGAGTTAGCACATCGCCCTGCAGCCATAATACAAATTGCAGAAACTTTAGGTGTAGCATTAAACCGGCAGCAACAATTAGTGGCCGCTAATGATAGTGGCTACATACCGGCCATGTTGGCTATGGGCGCAACCGAAATAGAAATTGAAGACATTAGAAAAGCCGATCGCCAAGCACAAGGCGTAAGCCAAGCCGATGAGCAGCAAGCAAAAATTGATATACAAAATGGCTATTGGCAAAAAGATGTTTTTGTGATAGAAACCCAACTCACTCGTTTTTCTCCTATTACTGACCGTATTTGGAAGCATACAAAAAAAATAGTGTTTAATCAAAGCGAGGTGAATTATTATGGAACCAACAAACCCTTATTAGTTAACCATTTTGAAGAGATGCTTAATGCCAATAAAGCCTACCACGGCGGCGGCGAAAAAGGGTATTTTGGATTGTGTGATTATGCCGAAAATTCTACGTTTTATGTTAAACAAGTTATAGAAATAGTTGCTGATGAATAAAGACAACATACATAGTTACCATAATTTTTTATTTCCATTTAAGTGGGAGCTGAAAGGAAGTTCAGATAAAGCATCGTTAAGCAAACGGACAGATTTATCGAAAATTGAGCATTGTATAGATTTTGACTTTTGGGAAAAATTTAAATTTGATTTTAAAGCCACTCCAACGCATCATACTTATAATGATTATTTTTATTTTTATAATGCAGTAAGAGATGTTTTGAATAAAGATTATCCACACGACATACGAAAGCAAAAAAAAGCGAATAATGCAATTTCAGGCCTGCAATATCAATACAAAGAAGTTAAATTGACGAATGCTAAGTACAGTATTGCTATAAAAAATAAAGCAACCTTGCAACTAAACATTAGCGATATTTTACTCAATTTTTACGAAAATGGAGTTGGCGTTTTTACGTTTCAGTTATACAATACCGAACATTCAACGTTTGATGAAATTCTTAACATAAACGAATTTGGCAGAAGAATTTGTCCCCAATTTTTAGATATTAATACCTTTTATGTAGATGAATCAAAACGTAGTTTTTTAGCAGATACTATTTCATTAGAAAACATTAACTCCCCTAAAGGTTTTAGTATTATTGAAGATTTTAGTTACTACAATTTAAATACCAATTTACAACAAGCGCCTTTTAAAATACCAAATCATATACAATATTTAATGGGTGATAAATTTAGCGGTGATGCAGATAATCCTGATGCAGCAATAATCCTTTCGCCTATTTTAGACGACCGCATGTTTGTAATGAGCTATTATATAAATGATGAAATGTGTTTGAAATTAAAAGCAAATAATAGTGAAACAAAGGTTGAACCAGCTTACAAAAACTCAGTAGAATGGTATAAATATATTTTTGTTGATACCAGTTCGGCAACTTGCCAAAGTAAAGAAATGATGACTGACTTGTTAGCAAAAGCAACTTACCACAGGTGGATAGGTAATTTAAAAGAAGATGACTTAGTTAAACCAGATTGCCAATTGTTTGGCTTATCCCGTTATTCTTTTAACGCAGTTGTAGACAATAGTTTTATGCCAAAATATATAGTTAGCACCCACTTTCAAAATATGTATTTCGAGTTGACTTTACTTTGTTTAATACAACGCGCCTACCTAATTAATTTTGGTAACGAAATTGCCCGCATTACTGCCTTAATTGAAGAAAAACAAAGCAACCTGCCCCGTTTAAAGCAAGATATTTCTAACCTCTATTTGTTATACATAAAATTTGTAAACCGCGTTTTCTTTAGAGAAGTAACTCCACAAGAACAAGGCATAGAACTATATGCTTTACTACAACAACAAATGAATTTAAAGCAAGATATGGCAGATTTAGGCAGAGAGATGAACGAACTAAATACTTATGTAGAAACTTATGAGCAGAGTTATTTAAACAAGATTGCTACTTTATTTTTGCCAATTAGTTTGGTAGTTGGCTTGTTAGGGTACTTTCGGGATACGCCCAAAAAGTTGTCACATCGAAAATATCTCAATGTAATTGTGGTAGCATTTATCTACTTTCCTTTCTAACAGCAGCATAAAAAGCTTTTTGAGTGTCAATAGCTGTCATGTCCGAGAAAGACTTGCAAATAATCTTTACTCATTCCATCTTGGACCCGCGGGGGCATCTTATATCCGCATGTCTATGTTGAAAAAAACCGCAAAGCTTTATAGTTAAAGACTTTGCGGAATAAATGATTTCACCTATTTTGGTGATGTTACAATCATTAGGTATGAAAATAGTAAAAAGTAAGCAGACCATTAACCCCTTTGGTGGTATTAATTTTGTATTTGAAACGCTGGATGAATTAGGCATAGATAAAATATTGGAAACAGATCTTCCTACCTTATCGCCACAATGCAAGTACCAATGGAAAGATCTATTGTACAGTTTCTGGAGTAT
>Ga0209187_1000470_pt1 | contig 68961 bp, 49 predicted proteins | sample BantaG_FD_187430 | JGI IMG/M metagenome (GOLD analysis project Ga0209187, IMG submission 187430) | Marine algal microbial communities from Bantry Bay, Ireland - BantryBay_4 metaG (SPAdes) (version 2) | ecosystem: Host-associated > Algae > Red algae > Unclassified | place: Bantry Bay, Ireland...
AGATCAAGGAGGCTTCGAGCCTCATTGATCTTGATCCAGAAAAAGGCCTCTGGATTCATAATTGCCCGATATGGAATGATCAATTTATTAACTTATAAAACGGTCAACACTAATCAGGGATGTACAATAATTTAGCGATTTGAAAAATATGATGCCTGCTCGATTGAGTGGGCATTTTTTATATTACGATCTAAATAGGTGTTTATGTTAGGCTAAATTTCTTCTATATTTATAAATAATACCATTTAAATTTTAAGGTGTCGGAAAAGATTATGGAAGAGAATTTGTTAAGATTAAGGCAAAAAACGCAATCATAGCCGTAGCTATGATGAGTATTTTTAACGCAGAGATTGACTAATTCTATCATAATATAACCGACATTCTAATATTTAAATGGTATAATATCATAAATTAGTAACTAACTCCATCCTTTGAAATTTAAATCTATAAAAAGTTTTAAAACCCATACCACACCTCTACTCCTGCTGATATGTATATTTATTATAGGACTAACGATAAGGTTATGGATGATTACATTAGATCCGTTTCTCCATGAGTGGGATGAGCGGTTTCATGCACTCGTTGCTAAGAACATGATTACTTCCCCATTTAAGCCAATGTTAAGAGTAGACCCTGTAGGTGGATGGATTCCAGAAGCATGGTGCTGCAATCATGTGTGGGTACATAAGCAACCTCTCTTTCTGTGGCAAATAGCCCTATCATTAAAAATCTTTGGCTTAAAGGTGTGGGCGGTAAGAGTACCTTCTGCCATCTTAGGAGCACTCTCCATCCTCTTAAGTTATGATATTACGAGGCTATGGACAAGGAATAAAATTGCCAGTATCACAGCTGCAGCACTCACCTGCTTCTCTTATTTTCAATTAGAGTTGATATCGGGGAGGCTAAGCTTAGAACATAATGACTTATCATTCTATTTCTATGTCTCTGCCTCTATATGGGCTTTTCTGAAGTATAGAGAGAATCTAAGGATAAGGTGGGCAGTCTTAGTTGGATTATGCGTTGGTGCTGCTATACTTGTGAAGTGGATGACCGGACTTATAGTATATGGAGGTTGGGGGCTATTTATATTATCTAATAATCAATCAAGACTAAGTCTTAAATATTACCTGCATCTCAGTCTATCAATGATCATATCGATATTGGTTTTTCTGCCGTGGCAGATATATATTTCCTTAGCTTTCCCTATAGAAAGTGCCATAACCCATGATTCTAATTGGAGACATATTACAGAAGCCATAGGGCACCATTCTGGTGATCTTTGGTTTCATATTATCGCAATCAGAGACACACTTGGCTTACATCTTATTCCGTTTCTCCTTATAGGGATTATACGTTTATTTACGGATCACAGAATAAGCAATAGAATCAATCTATCCCATCTATCTATGATCACAGTAGTGATCTTATTTTTCACTTTGGTTAAGACCAAAATGCCCGCTTTTACCTATGTGATAAATATTCTCCTAATTTCCATCTGTGCTCTTGGAATCAGTACAGTATTCGATCTACTAAAAAAGATATTAGGTTTATATAACATCTACCTTTTTGTATTTATTCCGATGCTTACATATCTCATCTTTTTGACTTTTAATCCATTAGATATTATTAAGTATCGGGAGGATTCTAATCTGTTAAGGGCTGCAAAAATTGCGAATACAGAATTCTACAAAGGAATGGATAAGACTGTTAACGAAAATACCGTAATACTAAATTCTAAGAAATTTGAAGGCGTAGAGATTTTATTCTATAACGACTATAAGTTATACACTTGGTTTCCAGATCAAAGGGAATTAGATAGTCTAATTAGTGAAGGCTATAATTTTGCAGCATTTACCAGCAACAAGTACTATGATATGCCTAATCATATAAAAATAGATCCTCGTGTACAAAAGATATCATATGAGCTAAAATGATCTAAATCAATTCATTACAGCTCTCAATCCAATTTCAATTATATTTACAAGATGATAGAAATAGGTCATTACAATACATTAGAGATATTAAGAGAGACAACCGTAGGGTTATTCTTAGGAGATGAAGAAGGCGAGGACGTACTCTTACCTAATAAATATATTCCTGAAGAATACGAGATAGGTGATATGCTGGAAGTATTCGTCTATCTGGACTATGATGAGAGAAAAGTAGCAACCAATATAAAGCCCCTCATTCATATGAATGAATTCGCTCTACTGCAAGTCGCGATCGTAGATGAAGTAGGTGCATTCATGGATTGGGGATTAGAGAAACAATTATTAGTACCCTTCAGAGAACAGCGTCAGAAATTATTAGAAGGCAGATGGTATATCATCTACTTAGACATAGATGAAGAAACCGATAGACTCTATGGAAGTAATAAAATAGAAAAGCGATTAGACAATGAAGACTTAACAGTCGGAAGAGGAGAAGAGGTCGAGGTTATCGTATACCGTGAGACCCCTATCGGATACTCTGTCATCGTCAATCATATACACAAAGGTCTCATCTACAAAAATGAAGTACCTAAAGAACTAAGAATCGGCGAAAAAAGAAAGGCTTATGTTAAGATGATACGTGATGATAACAAATTAGATATTTCTATCACTCCTGTAGGTTATCAGAATGTCAATAGTAGTAATAGTGCTCTTATCTTTTCTGCATTAGAAAGTAACCAAGGCTATCTTGAGATTACTGATAAAAGCTCGCCAGAACAAATAAAAGCATTATTCGGCTTAAGCAAGAAAGCATTCAAAAAAGCTATAGGCGAACTCTATCGCGAACGTAAAATAAAGTTGGAACCAAAAGGGATTAGATTGACTGCGTGGGCCAAAGGGGATGCGAAGTAAAAGATAGCAATAGTAAATAGTAGAAAAAATATCACTTTTGAAAAAAAATAAAAGCTTCATTCAGAATACTGAATGAAGCTTTTATTTTTTATATAGAGACAATTAAATTGCTTGCATGAAGCTGATAGAGACCTTATTCTTAAAAAGCTACTCCTAAGGAAACCGTGAGTCTGTTAGCACTTTTATTTAATTTCATATCATCACTGCCAAAATTAAATCCATCTGCTATAGAACTAAATCTGTTGACATATTTCATGTCTACATGGAATGCGCCGATGTGATATCCAAGCATAAGCTGAAAACCATGATCTATATTTTTGCTGGTGTCTTTATAATAAGGTAAGGCACTAAAATCACTCTTCTTATCGGCAAGTATTTCTAAGACATGTCCCACCCCTAATTTGAAATTCTTTTGGATTACTATACCAGCCGTTATTGGTATTTCTAAGATGTAGAACTCATCTTTATATTCAGGAGTTACTATGTCACTCTTTCTGAAATTATCTAATTTATATGTCTGACCATATGTCGTACCCAGCACTTCCGTCTGAAGAAAAAATGGTCCCAGCTCTCTATAAGCCATTAATCCTATAGATCTTACAGAAGTACCACCTGTAAAGGTCAAGTCATATATTCCATGATCTGACATAGGAAGTATACGGAAATCTGATTGAGATTGTATCACTGAACCTATAGCCACCTTAGGGCCTACAGTCCACTGTGCAGATGCAATTGAGCAATATAATGCTAAGGCCAAAATGGCAATTAGATTTTTCATCTTTTAGAATTTTATAATTTATTTTAAAATATTCAAGTATATAATTACTTGGATTTAGACTTGTATTATTTAATTAGATCAAGGACTTAAAAAAAAAATCATGTGATAAAATCTTCAAGGCCCTATAATCAGAAATCTTCCCAACCTTCATCTTTACAATTCGATATTTATAAAAAAACGTTGCATGGGGTATAAAATTAATTATTGAGAAGCAGTATATCAGATTACTTTAACTGCCTTTTCTCACCCTGATTATAAAGGATTTCTTATAATGATATTATGATCTAATATGTAGATATATTGCAGTTATATATTGACTTATAGGCCAGCTTATGCATAAGATAACAAGACGTTTCATTTCTATTCAAAAATAATTTATAACACGACTAAGCCCTATATCGTTAGATCAAATTTCAGAGAGCAAATGATCTAATATTCTGTTAAGAGCACGTATTAAAAAGTAAAATTGTGTTAACATCTATTACTTGCTTTTTTTATACTGCGTTATTGAACTAAATTGAAGCACATTAAAATCAAAGTAATTATGAACAACTTCACTACCTTCCTCTTATTTCTCTTATTTGCAAGTATCTCTCAAGCTCAGATAGATTGGGGCGACTTTAAAGAACCTGATGGCACACTGCAGAGACTGACAATAGATCCTCGCATATCGTTCAACTCGTCCAATAGCGATTTTTCTGGTGATGATATCTCTACATTCCGTGGTCAGTTATTAACAAGATACTCTATGGATAAGGTAGAAGAACTAAGAATTTTTAGTCTTGCTATGAACCATAGTATAGTCTACAACAGCGACAATAGAAACTCGACCACTTCTTCAAGTACATTAAACGCATTTAATATCAATGGAACATATACGCAATATCTTACGCAACGTAGAGGACTATTCCTAAGAGCTCAGACACGCTTCTCATACACTAACAACGGCGCTTCAACAAGAGAAAGCCAAAATAATCTGAGCGGTCGATTTGTAATAGGATATGGTCGATTAGAAAACGTATCTACGGTATATCAAGCAATAAGAATTGATAAGAATCTATATGGCAATGAAGGAATCGATCAGGATAAATTATTTGATATGGCGGCGGCACTGAGATCTATCGATTACAATAATGCACTTGACACAAGAATGAGGACTGTAGAGAATCAAGCGACATACCTTCAGACATTAGAGAACTATGGCTACGATGTATCTTCATACATTAATATAGCCAATGCAATAGACATGTTTAGATTCGAAAGACCATTCACACTGACACATGGATTTGAGGTAAGTGCAGGCTTGAGACCTGATGTTTCTTTTGGGAATCCTAGTGATCTTTTAGGAACTATAGAGGCTACATATGCTAGAGCTATTAGCGACATCTGGCATTGGACAATTACGGGAGAGATAGCTACTCATATGTTGCTTGATGACTTAAGGGGAGATTTTGCAAATGTATCTAATACAGTCTCATACATTCCGACTGCTCGAACTCAAATTAACTTCAATCAATCATACGTCAAGAGATCTAATTCTGATCAATTAAATCTTGGAATAAATGCTTCCTACTTTGTATCACCGCAATTAAATTTATTTGCAAATACTAACTACAATACATTGAGCAACTTTAACTTAAACCTAGGTAGATTCTCTCATGATATGGGACTGAAGTACTTTTTCTTTTAATACAATTATCAATATTTATATAATACAAAATGCCTTAGCTTAATATTAACGGATTAGGTTAATAGCATTTTAAAGCATACTTAGAATAGCAGATAGCAGCTACTACCTCCATATATTTAATTCTATTAGTAATCATTAAAAATTAATCACAATGCGTCAACTCCTAACACTAGGTATTCTATGCCTATCATACATTTCTTACTCACAGATCGACTGGAACTCATACGAAGAAGCCGATAATACTATTAAGAATTTAAGCTTACAAGCGAGCAGTAACTTTTCTGCAGTAGCGACTAACTTGTCTAATAATAGTTTCTTAGGTAATCTCGGCATCAATTATTCAAGTAGAAAAGTCAAAGACTTAGGCATTACAAACTTTAGCATAGGCAATCAGTTCCTAAGTGATTATGAGAACTTAAGCAACTCTACCAATCAGTTCAGATTTGATCTTAATCATTCTCATTATTTTAATGACAGAAGAGGCTTATTTGTCAAGGGATCACTATCAGGTAATTACCGCTTTAATAACGATGATTCATTTGCATCAGACTTCTCAGATAACAATCAGGTAGGTATCCATATAGGTTATGGTAGAATGGAGAATATATCTAGAGTCTACCAATCTATAAGAATAAACAAAAGCCAAAACAACATAGGAGCACTTAATCAGGATAAAGTTTTCCATATGGCAGATGCGCTTAGTCAGATCAATTATAATGATGTCTTTAACAATGGAAGTATTGATGCTGATAAGCAAGCAAGATTTATCAGTGAACTGGAATCTCAAGGACATGATCTTAGCAGCCAAGCTAACTTAGGTGCAGCACTTAACAACTTTACTTTTGAAATACCGAATGTACTCAGGCAAGGAAAAGCTATAAGTTTTGGAATAGAAGAGAATCGAAGTTTTGACAGAAAGTCTAGCAGTAGATCAGCTGTGATAAATCTTGATTATGCTTCTGCAATTAATGACAAGTGGCACTTCGATTCCCATGGTGACGTTCGTCAACGACTTGGTGGAAATAATAGTAGAGGATACAACCTTAATACGTCATTGAGCTATATTCCATCAGCAAGAACCAGAATTAGTTTTAACAACTCTCTATCCTATGACGACTTAAGGATTTATAATGTGCTTAGTAATAGCACTTCGATCAATGCAAGCTATGCTGTATCTGAGAATGTAAGTGTATTCGGAAATATTGGATATAACATACAGAAGATATCAGGATCTGATATACTTGAAACAAGAAAATTCAAGAGTCTATTCAGTGGTATGGGCGTAAAAATAAATTTCTAAAATCAACATATAAGAAGTACAAAAAAAGCCAGCTAAGTGATTAGCTGGATTTTTCTTTAAATATCTCTTTATTGCCTAAGCCGAAAAGCTCGTCCCACATCCACAAGTATCTTTAGCATTAGGATTATTAAATACAAATCCTCTATTATTCAATCCATCGAGCCAATCTATTTCTATACCTACTAAGTATAAACCATGAGAGGCTTCCATATAGACGGTGATGCCATTGATATCAAACTCTTGATCCTTATCTGTTTTCTCATCGAATCCGAGGACATAGGTAAATCCAGAGCATCCACCACCTTTTATACCCACACGTAGACCATGGCCATCCGGAACTTGCTTCTCATCGAATAATCTTTGAAGTTGCTTTACAGCACCATCTGTTAGTTTTATAGGTGCTTGTTGTGTTGTTGAAGTTTCCTGCATAATTTAATTACGTTGCTCTATGATATCAAAATTAAGCATTAGAAGTCGTTTAAAAACATATTGTTAATTATTTTGCAATTCATTGATATCCAGTACTTCTGTTTTTTCGTAATCCGTAGCTATGGCTATGCATCTCAAAAAAAAGCATCGTCCTGAAAATCAAGCAAATACAAACTATTTTAACTTACGTTTAAAAATAATTTCTTATTAATAACTTTGTAACGGACTATAGCTATTATTAGTTTTCATACACCACAAATATATATGGGCACAATACTACTCGAAATCTTAAAATATACGCTTCCCTCACTTATCGTATTTGCGACAAGCTACTATATCCTTAAGCAATATATCGACAGTCAATACAATATGAAGGCTATGGAACTCAAGTCCAGATATAGAAAAGATGCCATACCTCTTAAGCTATCAGCATATGAGAGATTACTCCTACTCTGTGACAGACTGCACCTCCCTAATCTTATACTAAGACTTAAGGTCAGAGATATGAATGCTATGGATCTCAAGAATGCCATGATTATATCTATACAACAAGAATATGAGCACAATATGGCCCAGCAGCTGTATACGAGTCAGCAGCTTTGGGATATAATTACCTTGACTAAGAATGACCTTATGAGCATGGTCAATAGAGCTGCAGAAAATTTTAATAGCAGTGACAATGCTGATGCTCTTGCCGATGTAATCGTTAAAGAATATGCAGCAATGGATAAGAATCCCCTTAACCTCTCCATATCTGCAATTAAAGAAGAGGCTAAAATTATACTCGATGTCTAGACTCTATATATTTCTCATCTTGATAGTTCTATTATCTGCTTGTAAGAGCACGACGATAGTGCAGCATGTTTCTGACATAGATGTCGCTTACCTACGATCTGAGCCAGGTGTAGGAACTGCATATGACTCTACCATAGAAGAGATGATCAAGCCATATAGAGAAGAGCTCTCTGTGGAGATGGATGTTGTTGTAGGAGAAATGCCTGAAGATCTAAAAAAAGAAAAACCTAATAGTAACATGGGTAACTGGTTCGCTGATATCTTACATGATGTAGCCAGTTCAGTATATGATAAGCCTGTCGCGTTTGCAATACAGAATTATGGCGGACTCAGAGTACCGAGTGTAACTAAAGGTCCTTTGACAAAAGGAAAAATATTTGAATTAATGCCATTCGATAATAAGCTTATAATCCTTGAGCTTAATGGAACTGAAGTTCAAAAACTATGTAACCTTATGGCTGGCAGTAGAGGCTGGCCTATAAGCAGAGGATTATCTATGACAATGGAGGACCACAAAGCCATAGATGTAAAAGTCAACGGTGAGCTGATAAGCTTAGACAAAAAATACAATATCGCATTACCAGATTATGTCGCTAATGGGGGTGGCGGTGGAGATTTCCTTAAAGACATCTCACAATATGACACAGGATACTATATAAGAGAAGCTGTCATAGAGCACCTTACTTCTATGCAAGCTGATGGAACACCTATCACTGTAGATAACACACAACGGATAAACTAATACTAATGATACAACGACGTAGATTTCTTAAGCAGACATTAGGTGGATCATTTCTGCTAGCGACATCCTCGTTTCCGTTATCAGCATTTGATAATGATCCTGCTATTACTAAGCTGACAATCTTACATACTAATGATGTACATAGTAGAATAGATCCATTTCCTATGGATGGTAGCCGTAATGAAGGCATGGGAGGCGCTGCTAAGCGTATGGAGATGATTAAGAATATAAGAGCAAAAGAAAAAAATGTATTGCTACTGGATTCTGGAGATATATTCCAAGGGACGCCTTATTTTAACTTCTTTGCTGGAGAGCTGGAGATGAAACTCATGACGGAGATGAGATACGATGCAGCGACGATGGGTAATCATGACTTTGATGCAGGCATAGATGGCTTCCATAAGCAGATGCCACATGCTCAGTTTCCATTTATCGTGAGTAACTACAACTTTGACGATACGATACTTAATGGTAAAGTATCCAAGTATAAGATATTAGAAATAGATGAACTCAAAATAGGGCTCATAGGATTAGGTATAGAGCTTAATGAATTAGTACCAGAAAAATTATACAAAAAGACTGTCTATGAAGATCCGATTGCTAAAGCAGAATACTACGGCCGACTTCTAAAGGAAGATATGGCCTGCGACTATGTCATCTGCCTATCTCATCTGGGATATAAATACAATAAAGAAAAAGTATCTGATGTCATACTTGCTGAGAACACTTCTTACTTAGATCTTATATTAGGAGGCCATACGCATACCTTCATGAGAAAGCCAGACATCAGAAAAAACAAAAAAAATAAAGAGGTGGTCATCAATCAAGCAGGATGGGCTGGCATACTTTTAGGACAAGTGAATGTTTATTTTGAAAAAAATAAAAAGGGAAAATGCATGAGCTGCAAAAATTCATTTGTCAAATAAAAATCGAGTTTTGTTGTCCCTTAAACGATTACAAATATTAGTAATTTTACATATGTTTTTGTTCGTCCCCATAACTCTTAATGTGGTCACTTTTTTATAATCTTATTACGTTAAAGCCTTTTCTTATAGACTTATTTTTCCAATATTTGTCATCCCGAAAATTGGCTTAGACATCCCGAGAACTAAACTCAAATAAACCAACGTCTTCCCAAACTGAGGTCTTTAATTCTTTTGCAAATTATTTTTAAAAAACAGTAGTTGATGATAGAATCTCATGATTCCGTGTGGAAGAATTGTCTCTCTACAATCCAAGAGAACGTCCCAGAGTCAAGTTACAATACTTGGTTCAAACCAATAAAACCAATAAAGTACAATGATAATACATTAACCATACAGGTACCTAATAGATTCTTCTACGATTATATCGAAGCACACTTCATTAATATACTTAAGAAAACAATATATCAAGTCCTTGGACCCAAAGGACAGTTATCATACAAGATTGTTGTAGACAATACACAAGCGACTAAAGCTAAAGAAAGCTTTTCTTCTAAGGACATCAAGAATCCATTTGTGATTCCAGGTCTTAAGAAAATAAAATTTGACTCTAACCTTATAGAGAAGTATACTTTCGAAAACTATGTAGAAGGAGATTGTAATAAGCTTGGCAGATCAGCAGGTATTTCTATATCGCAGAAACCTGGCAAAACAGCATTTAACCCACTCGTAATATTCGGTGATGTGGGATTAGGTAAGACCCACTTAGCGCATGCCATCGGCAATGCCATCATCAAGGAGAATGGTGACTACAATGTAGTATACTTAACGACAGAGACATTTACAAGTCAGATAGTGACTGCCATCCGTAAAGGATCTATGGAAGAATTGATTAATTTCTATCATATGATAGATACCTTAATAATAGACGACATACAATTCTTATCAGGTAGAGAAAAGACACAAGATATTTTCTTTAATATATTCAATCAACTACAACAATCTAATAAGCAGATCATCCTGACTTGCGATAGAGCTCCTAAAGATCTCGTCGGTGTTAATGATAGACTCATCAGTAGATTTAAGTGGGGACTGACGGCGGATCTTAAGTCACCTGACTTTGAGACAAGACTTGCAATAATGCAAGAGAAGATAGGTCCTGATGCAGAGAGAATACCATCTAATGTGATGGACTATATCTGCTTCAACATAAAGAAAAACATAAGAGAGCTGGAAGGTGTAATCATATCACTCCTTGCACAAGCTAATCTTAACAACAGAACCATAGACATAGATCTGGCAAAAGAAGTCATTCAGAAATTCGTTACTCAAGACAACAAGGGTATATCTGTGGAGAATATCGCTAAGCTCGTAGCTGAGCACTTCCAAGTACCTGTAGAGACACTAAGCTCTAAGACACGTAAGAGAGACATCGTCATCGCAAGACAACTATCTATGTATCTGGCCAAGAACTACACAGAGGACTCTCTCAAGTCTATAGGTGCTAATTTTGGCGGCAAAGACCATAGTACAGTCATCTATTCTATTAATACTGTGAGAGACCTTATAGATACTGATACAATATTCAAAGACTTAGTCTCTGAGCTTGAGAAGAAAGTAGAGATGAGTCTAATAAACTAATACATATATAGAAAAGATATAAATGAAGCATGACAGTCCGACGATTGTCATGCTTTTTTTGTGGATAACACAACTGTACATATAATAAAAACACTTTTATAACTGACGTGTAGGAATATACATAATTCGCTCTCAGCTTATCATATTATGAGCACTTGTAAGAATATTTCCTGAGTAGCTTTTAGAAAATGAAGTACGTACATCATCAGTAATGGTAAGCTTTATTTCTACAGAGGTAATAAAACCAGTAATATCTACACGTTAAGAATTAATTCCTCTGGTATATATAAGGTAGATATTTCTCTATTTCCAATTCAAAATATTATATTCATGAATCTACATGATATAGCTCCACTGAGGCAATAATATGTCGATGCAATATAAATTCATTCCCCAATGCAACATTTTAAGAAAAAAAACGAAAAGGGTAAGTAGACGATATTTTTAATAAAAAAAACAAAATTTGATATGAAGCATATTTTACTAATTATATTCACAGTGATGGTGATGGGTCAAAATCTATCTGGCCAAGACTATCCAACCATAGCACCCGACTTCACAGTAGAGGATATCAATGGAGAAACATATAACTTATATGATATTCTCGGAAGTGGCAAGACCGTCGTATTAGATTTCTATACTACATGGTGTGCTCCTTGCTGGAGTTATCATAATGGGAAAGAACTTTCTAAATTATGGGAACGACACGGCCCAGATGGATTAGATGACTTTGTTATTTTCTCAATAGAAAGCGATCGATTTACTGATTTAGCTGACATAATGGGCACAGGAGACAATACTCTCGGTGATTGGACTGAAGATGTTGGTTATCCAATAATAGATAATGATCAAATTCAGGATTTGTATAATATTGCAGGATATCCTACATATTTGCAAATATGTACTGATAGAACTGTAGTGGAAATAAGCAGGGATTTCACTAATCCTAACAGTCCTGAAGTAGAAGCTTACGAAACTGAAAGACTGGGATGCGCTACCCCAGAATTAGAAAATAATGTGACAGCATTCGCTTCTGTCGTTGCCGATGATAACATATGCGATGAAAATACATTAACGCCAACAATAGAGGTAAGAAATAGTGGATCTAATGACTTAGTTTCATTTATAGCCCAGCTATATATCGATAATACTCTACAGGAAGAAATTAATTGGGATGGACAGTTAAATACCTACCAACACGTCAATGTATCGTTCAGTGATATAACTATATCTAACGAAACCAAATTTGAAATAAGACTATCGGCACCTAATGGGATGCAAGATTCAGATCTTTCAGATAACAATGTAACAGAGACCGTTAACGAGGCCAGGGTGACTGAATCTAGCGAACTTACCTTAGAGGTAAGAACCGATGTCTTCGCTGCAGAGACATACTGGGCAGTGTTAGATCAGAATGATGAGATTGTAGCAGAAGGGGGTAATCTATCAGTCGGTTTAGATAATATAGGCAATTCTAACTCAAATGCTCCTGCTGATCCATCGGCTTATAACAATAATCAGACTTATAATGAGTCAATAAGTCTCGTAACTAATGGTTGCTATAAGTTAGTTGTAACTGACTTTACATCTAATGGTATGTGCTGTACTTGGGGTGTAGGACGTTATGTCTTAAAAGATCAAGATGGACTTATTCTAGCTGTCGGAGGAGAATTTAGAGAAAAAGTTACCCATAGCTTCAAATTTGAAGGAGGCTTAAGTTCGGTACGTAATAATGAGATAGATGCTGATGTATCCGTATGGCCTAATCCATTAAATGATGTATTAAATATTGATATAAATGCTCCACAGGCCTTAGATGTGGAAGTTAATCTTACTAATATTTATGGTAATATCATTCTTACGACAAGTGAATCAGTTACATCGGGACAACAACAACTGAATTACGATATGAGCTTGTACCCTACAGGGATCTACTTCGTATCCATCATTTCTAAAGATGGTATAACGAGTAGAAAATTAATAAAGGAGTGATATTTCTTACAGAGATTTAGCTAATATCCGTGTATAATTGACTTAACATATATACGGATGCAACGTTTTTCCAAAAATTTCGAAGAGTGTGATATAAGATATTTTCAAAAATAAATCTAAAGTTTAAATGAAAAAAATAATACCTTTTATAATCGTAATGGTAATGTTGGGCCTTAATATATCCGCCCAAGAAACGCCAACTGTAGCCCCTAACTTTACCGTAACCGATATTAATGGTGAGACTCATGAACTATATGATGTATTAGCAAGTGGTAAGACTGTCGTAATAGATTTCTTCACGACCTGGTGTGCTCCGTGTTGGGATTATCATAACGGTAAGGAACTATCTAAATTATGGAATAGGCATGGGCCTGATGGTTTAGATGATTACTTTGTGATGGGTGTAGAATGCGATGGCAGTACTGGATTAGATGACATAAGAGGAACGGGCACTCAAACTTTAGGTGATTGGACTGAAGATGTGGATTACCCTATAATCGACAATGATCAGATTGCTCATTATTTTAATGTATCATTTTATCCAACTTTTGTACAAATATGCACAGATAGAACTGTAGTTGTCATGGATAGGGACTTCTTTAATCCAAATGGATTTGACCCAACCAACCCTAAAGTAGAAGACTATGTAACACAGAGGCTTAACTGCTCGACGCCACAATCTCCGAATAATGTTACCGCTTTTGCTTATACTGGTTATGATGGCAATATCTGTGATGCTACAAGCTTTATGCCTATTGTAGACATCAGGAATAGTGGCACAGACTTACTGACATCATTTAATGCAGAACTCTATGTGGACAATGTATTAACAGAAGAAATGTTGTGGACAGGCTCATTGACGCCATATCAACATGACCAAATTACATTTAGTGAGATTACTGTTAGTAAGAAATCAAAAATAGAAGTAAAGCTAATAGATCCTAATGGCCAGTCAGATGATGACTTATCCGATAATATTCTCATAGAAAATCTAAATGAAGCCAATACTGCCAGCACGAGCAATATCTTTTTAGAATTAAGAACAAACTTTAGAGGTAGAGAGACTTATTGGGCTATACTGGACGAATCTGATATGATAGTCGCAGAAGGTGGTAATCCATTGGTTGGTCTTGATAATATAGGTAATATAAACATAGATGCACCTGATCACCCATCTGCATATGGTTATCAAGAAATCGTGGAAGAAACAATAGAGCTAACTAATGATGGATGCTACAGATTTGTCATCACTGATTTTAAATCTAATGGTATCTGTTGTAATTCAGGTGTAGGTCGGTATGTTCTTAAGGATGAGAATGGATTAGTATTAGCTTCTGGAGGTGAATTCAGAGAAAGAGAAGAACATTACTTTAGATACGGAGAAGGATTAAGTTCTACTTTCTCAGACAAATTAGATGCTGACTTAACTATATGGCCTAATCCTGTTAATGATATATTACGTATCGACATAGAGACTGCTAAGGCGTTAGATGTAGAAGTACAGCTGACTAACCTCCACGGATCCAAAATACAAAGATCCACAGAATCCATTAATTCAGGTAAAAATTACCTAAAGTACGATATGAGTCAATATCCTGCTGGAGTTTACTACCTATCAATCTTATCAGAAAATGGACGAATTAGTAAAAAAATAATCAAAGATTAATTAAGCAATACTCTCAATTCAATAAATATTAAATTCTTATAACATGAATAAAATTTACACATACCTTCTTCAGTTTTCATTTATTTTCATAGGCATAACCACAATACACTCTTCTATACAAGCTCAATCTTACGATGATTGTACTGATGCTTATGATATAACTGATTTGATTAGCGACATGCAGGATGACGATATAGTCACCACTATACAATTCGATAATACGGATGCTACTGGAGGAGAGGAGACTAACCCTGATTTTTTGATCTGTCTATTAGACAAAGTGATAGAAAACTCACTATGGGTAACATTCACAGGTGATGGAAATTCGTATGTTATAGGAACAACAGAATGTGGAGCTACTCCTGAAGAATACTTGAATTCTAGTCAAGCGATAATATATAAAGGTGGATGCGATGATTTAGAATTTATATCATGTAATGAATTTCAACAAGAATTAGAAGCAGAAAATGATTTTACTTTTAAAGCTTATCTTACCACAGAAGTTGGCGTTCAATATTACTTATTATTAGACGGAGGTGATGTTTTTGGTGATCCAGACTTCAATCGTGTAGGTAAATTCTGCTTAGAAATAGAGCAAACCACACAGTTAAGTTGTGGCGACGATGATCTCTCATTTACTTGGGAAAGAGATGCAGATTTAGATAAATATGTGTGCTGGGATGAGTTTCATACTTTAAAAGTTGTTGACATAGATGTTCCTCAAGGAAATACAGAAGCAGGTAATCTTACTGGTTATATTTTAGCCATTAGTACCCAAGATCTTACAAATGTATCCAATCCAGATGGTGTAGCAGAAGCCACAATATGTTGCTCTGAGATACAAGATCGCGTTTTTAATTACTTTCATGGGCAAACTCTTGACTTTGTAGGTCAATATTATTTTAAATGGTATTACTACTTTAATGCGCCAAGATCAGAAGATCCCGGATTTGAGTATTTGCCAAATCTGGATTTAGCAGACTGTGTTGTAGGATCTAATCAAATAGAAATGATCTTACTACCAGAAGTATCAGACCTCCGAATCGAAACGTCTACGATAACTAACTCCTCAAGTACTCAGGGTAATGGTAAGTTAGAAATCAATGCGATAGGAGGGTCTGGGGACTACGATTATCTATGGAGTAATGGAGCATCAGGCACAGACCTTACTAACTTAGAAGCAGGAGAATATACCGTAACATTAACCGATTTATCATTTTGCTTTCCACCAATTATCACAACATACACGATAGAAGGCATTACATCTACAAATGATTTCGCATCAGATAAGCAACTTAATATCTATCCGAATCCGACGAGTGGAGTAATTACTGTCTCTTCTGACGATATTGTAGGAGAGGTACAATTGGCTATTTATTCGATTGAAGGAAAAGAAGTCTACAGTAAGGATCACAGTATGACTAAGAACGCATCTGTACAATTAGATCTTAATAAATTAGATGCTGGCATATATATTATGAAATCATCTAATGGTGAGAAAGTTACTCAGCAAAGGTTAGTTATAAATTAATGATAGACCACGCTATGTCTGGTTAATTATAAGTATAACTTTTGTACATAAAATTCTTTTACAATTTTAAAATAAAAAATGACATCTATTATCTTTAATAAAATTACAATCCTTCTCTGTTTCTTTATCACATTAATGCACTCTGACATTCTTGCTCAAGATTATGATCTATGCAGCGACGCATATGACATAACTGATCTGATCAGTAACATGCAGGAAGGAGATATTGTTAATAGCATACAGTTTGATAATACAAGTGCTACTGGAGGTGAAGAGACTGACCCTGATAATTTAATCTGTCTATTTGACAAAGTGATAGAAAACTCAATTTGGGTAACATTTACTGGTGATGGAAATCCTTATATAATAGGAACGACTGAATGCGGTGCTACTGTTGAAGAATACTTGAATACCAGCCAGGCACTTATCTACAAAGGCGATTGCAATAATCTGGAATTCATATCGTGTAATGATCTTCAATTAGGACAGGAATTAGAGGATGACTTTACATTTAGAGCATTTCTCAGTACTGAAGTAGGTGTTCAATATTATCTATTATTGGATGGTGGAGATGTTTTCGGTAGTCCACTAGCTAATCGTGTAGGTAAATTCTGCTTAGAAATAGAGAAAGCAGAACGACTTAATTGTGAAGATGATGACCTGTCATTTACGTGGGAAAGAGAGGCAGGCTCAGATAAATATATCTGCTGGGGAGAGTTTCTTACATTACAAGTGGCAGAAATGAAGGTGCCTAATGGCCCAGCAGATGAGGGTAATTCTTCTGGGTACATATATGCTATATATGATGGTGATCTGACGGATATTTCAGATCCCTTTAACAATTTTGGTGTAGTAACAGGTTGTTGCAATAAAGAGGCGGATCGTATATATACTTACTGGTCAGGAGTAAGTGGTAACTATGTAGGAGAATATAACTTTAAGTTTTATTACTATTTTAATGCTCCTATGGTCACTGATCCAGGCTTTGAAGTATTTCCTGATTTAACATTAGCAGAATGTGTTGTAGAATCTAATCAGTTAGAGATAATTTTTCTTCCAGAAGATTCAGATCTTGATATATCAAATGTAACTATAACTAACTCTACTAATACTCAAGGAAATGGTGGATTAAGTGTCGATGCATCAGGAGGATCAGGTGATTATGAGTACCTATGGAGTAATGGAGCATCAGGCACAGAACTTACCGATTTAGAAGCGGGGGAATATTCCGTAACATTAACAGATTTATCATTCTGCTTTCCGCCAATTGTCAAAACATACACAATAGAAGGCCTTACATCTACAAATGATTTCGCATCAGATAAGCAACTTAATATCTATCCTAATCCGACAAGTGGAGTAATTACTGTCTCTTCTGATGATATTGTGGGAGAAGTACAATTAGCTATTTATTCTATTGAAGGAAAAGTCGTCTATAGTAAGGATCACAGTATGACTAAGAACGCGTCTGTACAATTAGACCTTAATAGATTAGATGCTGGTATGTATATTATAAAATCATCTAATGGTGAGAAAGTTACTCAGCAAAGGTTAGTTATAAGTAAATAATAGACCATGCCACGTATGGTTAATTATAATTATAACTTTTATTCAAAAAAAATCTTTTATTTTAAAAATATGAAATATGATATCTATCAAGTTAAATAAACTTACAATCCTTCTCTGTGTCTTTATCACAATAATACACACTGACATTCTAGCTCAAGATTATGATCTATGCGTTGATGCATATCCATTAGATGCTTTAATAGCTGACATGGAGGATGAAGATGTGGTCACCAGTATTCAATTCGATAATACTAATGCTACAGGAGGAGAAGATACTAATCCTGGTAACATAGGATGTCTGGATGATGAGGGGGTACAGCATTCTCTATGGTTTACATTTATAGGGGATGGTCATTCTTATGAAATAGGAACATCTGCATGTGGAGTTTCTATTGAAGAATATCTAAATACCAGCCAGGCATTGATATATCAAGGCAGTTGCGATAACTTAGAAATCTTATCTTGTAATCGAGGTCAACAAAGTTTAACCGTTGGAGAAGATAAAGACTTTACGTTTAAAGCACGATTGTCTACGGAAGTTGGTGTCCCTTATTACATACTTATAGATGGTGGAGACTGGTTTGACCAACCAGGCTTTAATCTAACAGGAAAATTTTGTTTAGAGCTTAAGCGATTAACTCCCGTTTCTTGTGAAGATGATAATCTTAAATTAACATTTGAATTTTACCAAGAACTTGATCACTACCTATGTTCTTCAGAATTTAATGCCGCCGATATAACCGAGAAGGTAGTGCCATTCGGCGTATTAGAACCAGACAGATATTCTGGTTTTCTATTCGTAGAAAGCAGTGTAGACCTCAGGAACGTTGATATTCCTGTAGATAATGGTACTGAAACCAATTATGTATATGCAGGCGATATAACAACAGATAAATTTATAAACATATTTGATTATTACGGATTTGAAAATGATAGCGTGTACTTCAGGTGGTACTATTACTATAATGCTCCATTACTTGAATCTTCTATTTCCAAACCTGACTTGAACCAAGCTGAATGCATTGTGCCGTCTAATCAAGTGGTCATGTATGCCATTGCAGAATCTTCGATTCCAGAAATATCATCAGAAGAGATAACTAATTCAACTAGTGCAGAAGGCAATGGAGAAATATCGCTTATGACATCTAGTGGGTCAGGCGATTATGAATACTTATGGAGCCATGGTGCATCTGGGTCTACGATAACCGACTTAGAACCTGGTGAGTACACTGTAACAATAACTGACTTAGCTTTTTGTTCTCCTCCTATCATAGAGACTTATATTGTGGACGGATTGTCCTCTACAAGTGACTTAACAATTGATGAGAACATGCTATCTGTGTACCCTAATCCATCAGACGGACAGTTTTATATAACTACGGATAAAAATATAGGTCAAGTACAAATTAATATTTATACAATTGACGGAGATGAAGTGTATAATAAAACTGGCTTTCTCAATAAATCATCAAAAATGAAAATTGACCTTACGGTTCCTGAAGGCCTATATATATTGAAATCCTCAAATGTCGAAAGTACTAATACCATAAAATTTACAATAGATTAAAGTTATTTCATAATGTTTTTAAGTTTACTCTTCAGAATTCTTTTCGGTGAAGTTTGAATTGTAGACTCATGTTAGATTTTGTAGAATGTAGTGACCCTCGTAATAGATGGTTACTGCATTCTCTTTATTAAGCATATATAAAGTTTCTGGTCAGTTGTGATTACTGAATCTTTATTCAGAGTATGAGAGTAATGAAAATAAAAAAACTTAGCATAGAAGGCTAACGGAAATATTTACATTCCATCAAAGGCCAAAAAATTGATAAATCATTTTACCCGATAAATTATATTGTATACCTAAATTATTTAACTCATGACCTTATCCAATAAGTATTTTTTAATTTTCATCTTATTACTTATTTCTCAACTTGCGTTCAGTCAACACCGATACCAACTCGAATTTAAGACTATAAGTCAAGTAGAGTTAAAGTCTGAATTAAGTATGAAGAAGGCTCTTGGTATACATCCACAGAATACACTTCTACAACAATACAATCACATTGATGGACTAAATATCAATCATAAAAGGTACAAGCAAAGCATCGCAGGCTATCCAGTCGAAGGTGCTGTCATAGCCACTCACCAATATGAAGACGGCAAAACAACAGCTAATGGACTATGGCTTAAAGATATGAATCCCAATATACCAGCGTCCACATTATCGGAAAATAGTATACTCGACATAATAAGAGAGGCATTCCCTCCCTACAGAAAACTAAGCTGGGAAGTAAAAGATATAAATGATGAGTATCGTGTCGATATTTCTAAAGTTTGGTTCAATGAGAATTACAGTAAAAATGGTAAAGATTATCTATTGTCTTACAAAGTGAAAACCTACATATCGAATCCTTTCGAGTCATATACTTTGTTCATAGATGCTCATACTGGTAAGATATTATCTAAGTATTGTACTCATCATACGGCTAATGTCCCAGCAGTCGCCGAAGGCCTGTACACAATGGGTCCCGTTCAAATTATTGTAGATTCGATCAGTGAAAATGAATACAAGATGATCAAGTATAATGATGAAGGTGAGGCTATCATCAGAACACGAGATGTCCTAAACAATTATGATATTATAGAATCAACTGATAACGTGTGGTTAGATAAGTCTGCTGTAGATTGTCACTGGGGCACTGAGAAGACCTTAGGATATCTTCATACAGAGATAGAGAGAGACGGAATGGACGGTGAGGGAAGTGCTATAACCGTTAATGTACATGCTCAGGATCCTATGGGAGGTGGTCCAGTAGGTAATGCCTTCTATGAAAATGGTAGTATTAATATAGGGGATGGAAATGCTAGTAGCCCTATAAAAGTCCCATTGAGTAGCCTTGACATAATAGCTCATGAGATTTTCCATGGAGTAACAGAAAGCACAGCTAACTTGATATACAATGGAGAATCAGGTGCTATAAATGAATCAATGAGTGACATATTCGGGATAACCGTAGTGGAACATACAACTGGTGATTATACATGGGACATAGGTGCCCAATTAAACAGTGCCTTAAGGCGAATGGATGACCCCAAGTCATTAGAAATGCCTGCATTCTATGATGGAGAATTTTGGACAGGTAGCGCTGACGTTCACTATAATAGTTCTATAGGTAATCTATGGTACTATTACTTGGTAGAAGGTGGATCAGGGGTCACGGAAAATGGAGAAGAATTTAGTATCGAAGGGATAGGCTTTGAGAAAGCTGCTACCATAGCTTATAGGACTCTGAGCGAATACCTTATAGAATCCTCTGATTACGAAGACTACTGCAACTTATCATTACAAGCTGTTCAGGATTTATATGGCGCATGCTCACCAGAGCTTGTTAGCGCATCCTCAGCTTGGTCTGCAGTTGGATTAGGTGAGGTCATAAGAGGTACAGATTTAAAGTTAAATAAGTCAGAAAATCTAAAATCTGATTGTGGGTTAGAATCTGAAGAATTGATATCTGTTGAGTTAGCTTTCGATTCTTGCGGCGATTCGCTTACAGAAGGTACAGAACTTACACTCGCCTACTCTATTAATGGCGGCAATCCTATCATTGAGTTGTATACATTACCTCAGACTATAGCACCTAATGAGTCATTCATATATACTTATAAGCAGACAGCCGACTTAAGTAACGTGGGATCATATGATATTAGAACTTGGGTAGATTATCTCCCCGATGCTTTCCCTATCAATGATACGCTACATATCAAAGTAGAGAATAGAATTATTCAAAATGAAGATATTAAATTGGTGGATATTGTACATCCTAATCAGTCAACAGCATGTGGATTATCTTCAGTAGATCCTATCGTGCAACTTCAATTCTTAGGATGTGACACACTATCAAGCGGATCTGTCATTAATGTCAAAGCTACATTGGATAATTCAGTTATAGAATCAGAATTTGTACTTGCTAATGAGCTTGGGTATGAAGACATCATACAATTAACTCTACAAGGTGCATTACAAATAGACAACTATGGAGTACATCAGATAAGTGTCGAGATATCTTATCCAGATGACCCTAACTTAGCAAACAATATTATAGAAAGTAACATAGAATTTTTTGAATCTGAGGAAAACCCATTTATATATCCATTTGACGATGAGAGTGAGTTATCATCACTTCACATTAGATTAGGCTCTGCAGTGGATCAGGATACATTGATAGATAGATTCGACGATAATAGCCAGAGCCAAGCTCTCATGTTTACAGGTAGTGATGTTGTAGATCTCAATACTAACGAGCTCTACATAGAGCTGGTAGAAAGTGAAGAAGATATCTGGTCAAAAAATACATCTCATGAGACCCGTACTTGTATGTGTATAGATGCCACAGAGTGGGATGAGGCTTTCTTATCATTTGATCTATATATCCATCAGGTAGTAGGCCTGTGGAATTCACTCGGCATCAGAGATCCATGGGCAGCTAATATGAGAGTGTTAGTTGATGGCAGCCCTGTCACTGAGACCTACTCAAATAATACTCAAAGAAAATTCGATAATCATGTTGTTAACTTAACAGATTATGTAGGCACATCTTTCGAAGTCTGTTTCCAATCTAAATCTCTCATGGGTAGAAACCTATATGGGCTTATCCTTAGTGGTGAAGATGCTCTTGGAGATCAAGTTATACTCGATAATATTAATGTCAGCGATAAGCTTATATTATCTAATTCTAATGAAGTAAGTGACTTCTCAAGTGTTTCTTACTACCCCAATCCGACTCATGACGAAATTAATGTGTCACTAAAGAGCAATTACAATGAAGATATCTATTTTGAAATAATCAACACACTAGGAGAAGTCATTAAGCGATATAAATACCCTGTCACAACAGGCGAGAATATACTATCTATACCATTAGATGATATAAGTCAAGGGATATACTTTCTTACTAATCGATCCCTAAAGAATAAGATACGTACAGCGACTAAGATAATTGTAAACTAACTTACATTGTGAGCTATAAAAATGCTGGATAATCTCTAAGCATAAGGTAAATTTTAAAATAAATTAGATCTCATGCAACATTTATTCCTTCATATCGAATAGATAAGTAGATAGAGTTAATTGGATTTTAAACTTAATTATGATAAAATATATATTATTTATTCTCAGTACTATTTTTCTAATCACATCGTGCTCGGAAGAAAATTTTGATAACACAACGACTGAAGAAGTAGAATTTTCAATAGATACAACTATTGTCAATTCTGGAGAATTAATGTTTGACTATAATGGTAGTAATAACACATCATATGATGCTACAGGATATGCATGTCTATATTTCGACACTCTTACTGATACCACTTATACCGATTATATTATAACGAATGGAGAATTTGTAGAAAACGAAAATCTAATAAGATTAGCTGATGAAGATTTTGTCATATCTTATTATTCAAAAATAGACCTTTTACATATTTCACTCTATATAAGTAATGATGATCTTATTATGAGGAGTGTTATCTCACCTCTGTCAGAAATTACTATTGAAGAGACAAATGATACCATTAGTGGGACATGGACAGCATTATTCGAAAGCAGTTCCGCTCAAGACCTGGTTAATTGGGAAGTAGTAGGATTATTAGAAGGAAGTTTCACGGTCCCTAAAATGCTGCATTGTCAATAGAGTATAAAGGTTAATGGCTCTATCAGAGAAAGATATTAAGGCATTATTGCCGTTATGTATAGTTGGCAAAGCCCATGCACAGCAGTCGTTGTATGAAGCATTTCTACCATACATATATACGATATGCCGGAGGTACTTTATACCAGAGCATTATCTGAAGGATATGATCCAAGAGATTTTTAGTAATATGTTCCTTTCATTAGAAAGGTATCAGGAAACTTCTGGATCATTTAAGGCTTGGTTACGATCTATTGCTGTCTATAAAATTATAGATTACAAAAGAAAAAAAAAACCGCAGACCTTAGAGCTCTTAGATTACACAGAGCAAGTAAGTACTGATAATGATGCGCTCGGTGCTTTATATCTTGAGAATCTTCTAAAGCTAATAAGTGATATGCCTGATGGATATAGGGTTGTTATTAATATGTTCTTAATAGAGGGCTTCTCACATAAAGAAATAGCAGAACATCTGAATATAACTGCAGAAACATCAAGATCTCAATTATCAAGAGCTAAGAAGTGGCTGCAGAATAGAATTAACCTACAAGTAGAACAGAGCAATCAAATAACAGAATTAATTAATTCACTTTAGTATGGACAATAAAGAATTAGAAAAAATAATCAGAGAAAAGCTACAGCATAACTTAGCCGTACCAGATGATTATAGCTGGTCCAAAATGCAGTCGGGTATACAACGTCCTATGGAGAAGCCCAAGCGTAGAGGATTCTTATACTTATTATTCTTATTGTTAGGAATTATCATTGCTGGCTTTGCATACCTGTATATTATAAATGATAAACCTCATACAACTTCAGCAACTACTAATACCATAGAAGCAGCTAAAATTGAGATCTCAAGTAGTGACCACAAACTAAATAGCGATTCGGAAAGTACTTTGTCTCAAAGTGTAGATAATACAAACTTTAACAAAATAAATGACGAAAATCTAATAGCTGAAACAAAAGAAACTAACATCACTACCGGTGAAAACCTTACTGCTAAATCGGCGCAAGAAGAAAAAGTGAATCTTACAGCATCCAAAACTTCAATCATAGATGAAGCGGTCGTTAAGTCATTAGATAACATAGAAACAAGAAATCAAAGTGCAACAGGTGTTCTTAACGTAAAAGAGGTCTCAGATATAATTGAAAATAAAAACCTCTCAGTAGGTCAAACATCAGAATCTATTAATCAACTTATTACCACTGATAATTATGCTGATAACGAGATTATAACGCTTCAGAAATTACAAGATCTTCCCCTACTCTACTCTGAGCTATCTGGATATGACCGTACCATATCTCCATTCAATCGGATGTACGATAAAAACTATAATAATCTAAATAAATCGAAGTGGTCTATAGGTATTTCTGCAGGTGCCAATGCCTTGACTTATGGAGTTAGCTCTATTTTCACTGGCTATGATGAAGCCCTGAATAATGCACGGACCACTAAAGTAGGCAACTCTGCAGAACTAAGTATCGCTTATCATCTGACAGATCGACTATCTGTGCAAGGCGCTTTAGGGCATCATGTCTATCGTGAACGAATTCAATTTACACAATTAGATACCATAACTAATATAGAGCAAAATGTTCCAACTTCAGTCATCTATAATGAATTTTCCGGCAACTATACGACTGTATTAGGATCGAGAGCGAGGCAAGAAATAGAGAGTCGCTCTATTATATATCTTAACAAATATTCTGTGTCGGAATTATCATTGAGCTTATTATATAATGTATACTCTAATGACTTTTTCAATATAGTCACCTTGGGTGGCTTTGGCTTGACAAGGCGAAGTAGTATAGGCAAATATATAGATACAGATTTATCAATTATCGATCTTACAGAGAGCAACTTCTTAGATAATAACAAGATATCATCGACTGCTATTTTGGGACTTAGAATTGATAAGGATATTTGTAAAAACATGGGTATTAATTTTGGTTTGATTTACAGGCAAGCTATAACAAACTGGAGCAAAAATGATGAAATCAATATCCGCCCATCATCACTAAATCTAAATGTAGGATTTAGACTTAAAATTTAATTGATTATATAGTTTTTATTAATATATCACTGAGCTTTAACTGCGTGATTTAATAAAACTATACAAACGATACATTAGTACAAGCATCTTTAAAGCTACATATATCAAGGCAAGAAAAATGTGTGCTAAGTAAAACTGACTTATTATATCATGTACCTAACTGAAGTTAGTGTATGCAGATAACTAAAATACTTAATCTAATAATATCTCTGAACGTATACAATAGTCAGATATATCTAAACTCAATTGTATGAATAATTACTATATGCAATGGATCTTAATAGCCTTATCATTGCTGCTATGTATAAGTGCCTCTGCACAAACTGATGACTGTGAATGTGAGGATGGTAATGTTACAATTTGTTATTTGCCAGATAGTAAATATTGCATACCAGGTAATGGTTTTGGTAACCCTTGCGGCTATACCCTTGACGGTAGTAACATGTCGAATTACCTTAGACGTAAATTACTGAACAGTGATAACTTCGGACTTAATGGCACTGTAGAGTGTCCTATTGATATCAATGCATTAGATGACGATATCTCTATCGCATATATCCAAGAACAAGAATGCGACATCATATTCGTAGGAAATTTTGGTACAGATACATTGACTTTCGCGACTGGCGGGGATTTTACATCTCTTCCAGATAATGTACTTAGTCCGATTAGAGAATGGTCGATTCTTTGCCCTACTAATCTTGTAATTACTACACAGGCAGAAGCAGCTTTATGGGGTTATGTAGTTGAAAATGAAAATGTAAACCCTAACACGCCATCACCAGTATCTAATGATCTAAATATATTTAATGGCCCGTTCGGAGATGTACCATCATTCAATCAAGGAGGGACCTACCAAGGCATAATCACTGATGGACCAAGCACTGGCTATACAGTATTAGCTGTAGATGTAACATTTAGGCCGACTGCTGTTATTGACTCATTTACTAATGATCTTATCTTCGGTGATATAGGCATATTCTGTGGAGGTGGAGCAGGCAGTATAAGCTTTGGTGAGGAAGTTAATAATAGGAACGATAGATTTACATGTAATATATTCGCTCTAGGATGCAGCATAGCAGGAAGTCAGGATACTCAGAATGAAGTAGCACTCTGTGCTGGAGAGGACTATACCCTACCGTCAGGATTACTTGTGAGTGATGCTGGTACTTATAACGATACATTGATTGCCTCTAACTTCTGCGACTCTATCATTACAACTAATTTATCCTACCTCGATACACTAAGCAGTATGGTGACACACAATGGATGTAATGGTGACGGATTCGAAGTAAGCGTAGGAGGTATAAATTACAACGAAAGCAATCAGACAGGCAGAGAAACTTTAACTGCTTCCAACGGATGCGATTCTATCGTTACTGTAGAGTTAGCATTCTCAGAAGCAACAAGTTCCATATTCCAAGAACGTATATGCGAAGGTGACGATACTGAATTCACAGTCGGGACTGAGGTATTCGGCAAGGATAATCTTACAGGTTCTGTAATGCTTAATAGCTCAACGGGCTGTGACTCTATCGTAGATGTATCTATAACATTAGAAGCTAATTTTATGGAGACAGAGACATACCAAAGGTGTAGCGAAGAATCCTTATCTGTAAGAGACAGAGAGTATTCTGGTACCACAATAGACACATTCTTTTATACTAATGAATCAGGATGTGACTCCCTCTATGTTGTAAACATTGAAACGTATGAGATTATACCAGATCCTCAAATAGAAAATCCCATCAATTTAATAATTAATGAAGAGTATGAAATATCAGTACCTTTAGATGATGAATTTACTATCCTATGGGAGCCTGCAGATTTGGTCAGCTGTAGTACATGTGCTACTACCTCGGTCCTCTCAGATGGATCTATAGATTTGCTTACTTATACGATTATAGATGATAATCTCTGTAGTCGATCTTTTGACATTAATTTATCATACGATTGCCCAGTATACTTTCCCAACATTATATCACTGCAGGATCAAGACAGTCCGAACAATTCCTTCGGGCCACTAAGCAATGAGGCCTGCAATCTATCGGATAGCTACGAGATGTACATTTATGATAGATGGGGAGAGCTGATATTCTTTACCGATGATCCCAATATAAGCTGGGACGGATACTACAACAATAATTTTGTGGAAAGAGGAGTCTACGTTTATTATATCTCCTACGTTTTTAATGGGAAGGCAAAGAAGAAATCAGGTGATCTTACTGTGCTGTAATTCATCTATCACAAGTATATGATTAATTAGCTCTAAAACCTTGCATTACTCTTAGGTAAGTTTAGCCTATTGCCTTCTTTCGTATATTATTGATCAGTCAGTATACCTTTAGTAGTCTCTTGATTTTCATAAGCTGTACTTCCCTAAACTACAATGATGTCTTGCGAGACTAACTCTTGGTATCTTAATAAATTTGTAATTGGCCTAACCTTCTAATAGATATGGATAGGTAAATTGTACAGTAGAAATAATTCAACCTATAAGCAAATAATTCTATGTTTTATATTTCTTTCTATACTTACCTGCAACGCAGTGTAATACCATTTAAATATTAGAATGTCAATTGTATTATAATAGAATTAGTCAATCTCTGCGTTAAAAATACCCATCATTACTTGTGCCGCCCACGGCGGTAACTACGGCTATGAGTCAGCCCACCCACTTCCGCGGTTCACTTTTTTCGAGTATTATCATTCTCGATTCGTCTGCAGCGAAATCATTCGTTCATGACTTAATCTTAACAAATTCTCTTCTATAATCTTTCCCGACACCTTAAAATTTAAATGGTATAAGACTATATCTTAAGACCACAAGTAGATTCCAACTCACGACTATGCAAGATAATTATTTATGATATCCATATTTAATATATGACATTTACCTTCATTCTGATCTTCTAGTATGTCCTCGATCTTATATATAAGTAGGTTACTGTCAACTTTACGTTTGACTAAGACCTCATCCTCTCGACAGTAGATTATTACAAAATTTTGCATAAATAAGACAATTATTTAGAAGCGAAAAAATAACATGAGGAGCCAATCCTTTGATGTACTCCTCACGCAATTATGCTATTCAATTCATCAAATTATATTTTTGATAAACCTACTTTAGCTACGAGTGATCGTCCCTAATCAGATTTATGTAAATCTATTAAGTAAGAGAGAAAGAAAGAGAGATAGCTTATTTCAAAAGCTAATCGACAGCATAGACTTCAATGAAATAGTGCATTAAGAAAGGTTAACAATATGACATAATCATAACTGCAGAATACAGATTGTAAAGAAAATTGGAGTTATACCATCCATTAAATTCGCTCTCAGTGTATTATCTAAAGTAATCATAAGTGACTTGTGGACATAAAAAAATCCCCTTGGAGTACTCCAAGGGGATTCTATGTTATTCTTTAAGATTTCTCTTATAAATTATCTTGCGAATGCTCCTACTATTAAGTAAGTAGAAAGATCAACTGTACTGATATCTTGAAGTGGATCATGCACTACAAAGAAACCATCGTAAGTAGTAGTAACTGCTGTGTAATCTAAAGTAGTTTCCTGACTGATAGAAGCTGTTCCACCATTACCTACTAACTGCTGAGCAAAAACTGCACTGTTAGGAGATTCATTGTATGGAGTACCATTTGGAGTAGATGAAGCATCAGCAGCATCATGAGCATGAATGTTGTAAGTAACACCATCTACTGTATTAGTCAATTCTACATTGATCATAGTGTTACCACTTTCTAATTCAGTTACAGTCATTTCAGCTGTAAGATCATCTGAGTGAGTACCTACATATGGCGTAGCTGTATTAAAGCCATAATCGAAAGATGTAGATGCTAAATCATCGTCTCCTCCACATGAAGTCATCATTAAACCTGTAAGGAGTAATGCTGTAGCTAATAATAAATTAAGTTTCATAAAATTATTTGTTGTTTGATTAAAAATATTTCTAATTGAATTACGTCACAAAGGTCACGATTGGATCTTGAATAACCTACATTTTTGCGATTTTAACAAAAAGAAAAACGTTGGGTCGAGACTGAAAAAATTTCAATTAATTACACATATATGGTATATATAATTATTTTATGTTAAATATATCAGATACACATAATATATAGCTGTCTAAAGTGGTTATTACCCTACAAAAACGACATACAATATAAGCGTACTTCAACTTCACTGAATTTTTTAGTTTTCATCACAAAGCAATAATTTATTAAAATCATGAAGAATCCATTAGTTCTACTAGTATTAGTATGCGGTATGCACTCCCTCAATGCACAATTAACCATAGGTTTAAAAGCCAACTACGCAGTCAACACGAGTCCATCGACACAGACAGAATTATCGACCCTCGGAAAGTCTGTAGAGCTGCTGGATATGCAATACGTGTCTACAAAGGACCAATTGTCATATGGCCTATCCATATATGATGAAAATGCCTTCGTGTTTATGAACACGGATATTATGTACACTCAGACCGAGCATGAGTATGAAATCAACAACCTGATAGATGATTTTAAGCGGGCTTCTGTTAAGAATTTCTCACATAGGTCGTCTAAGATTAGCGTTCCGTTAGCTGCCGGATTTAAACTTCAAAACATAAAGATCGGTGGCGGCCCTATATTCAACTACACACTATCAAGCTCACAAGATTTATCAGGCATAGACAATATAGTAGAGAGAGAAAATAAAGTAAATATGGGCTTCCAATTTGTCGTCGGCTACATCATTCAAGATAGAATACACATAGATCTCAGAAGAGAGATTAATTTTTCTGATGTAGGAGATAATTATAGCTATCAGGGCGTTCCTGTAGACTTAAAGTCAAGCCCTCACAATGTAAGCTTAGGGCTATCCGTATATTTATAATAAGATACATATATAGAAAGCCCCTTCACTTATTCGCCTTTCAGAGGGGGCCTTTCTTTCATACCATCTGACAGAACTAAGTTCTCTATACATTGCTCTCTTATATTCCAAAGTTCCTCTTCAGAATACATAATATCATACATGACTTTCCATCGCTTGATATAGGACTTATGGTATTGCCTCTTTAAGTTTACAACTTCTACGGGAAGCATTTGCTGCTCTTCTAATAGAACCGTCTGTATAAGATCATATATAGATTCTTCTTTGGTAACATCTATTACACCGTCTCCGAATCTCACATAACAGTGTGCCTCTGGAATATATTCAATATCAGAATCTTGTATCACATTTCCTATACCTAAGGTGTTCTGATTATTCATTCTATATATCCCTATTATCAACTTAAATTCATTGTAACCATTCTCAAGTGCTACAGTACAAAAGAAAGCATGTTTAGAACTGCAAGTTCCACATCCTTCTTCCATAACAAGATGTAACTGAGTAGGATCTGATATCCGCTTGTAGGGCAATGCCTTAAGCCATTCAGACAATTGATCTAAGTCACTGATATGCATGGCTCGAAGCTGCGGAGACAAGCCACTACCTGAACTTAACTTATATTGTGATAGATGTCTCACTAATTAAAATAATGTAGCATAAATATACATCTATGAAATCAATCAATATCAATGAGAAGTTCAATTTATTTCAGGAGCATTGGACACCAAAACTAATAGGGGAACTCAACGGTCAGGCCGTCAAACTCGCTAAACTAAAAGGAGAATTCATATGGCACAACCACAAAGACGAAGACGAATTATTCTTCGTAATCAAGGGCACACTTATAATAGAACTCGAAGATAAAATACTAACATTGTCTGAAGGCGATATGACAATTATTCCCCGTGGTGTAGAACATAAGCCGATCGCGGAGAAGGAAGTATGGGTTATGCTATTTGAGCCTATGTGTACTAAGCATACTGGAGAGGTAGAGCATGAGTTAACGCAGACAGAGATGGAAAAGATATGAGCATTAGGATTTAATGCTTAATAAGATTTTGAAGAAATACAGGTCCAATGTCGGAGATATGTAAGTAAAAGTATTACACTACTAATGTGTAGAAGTCAGAGACGTCTGGACAATAACCTGATGTATGGGTTATATTAAGTGAGTCTATGATTACTCAGCGTACTGTAATCATGATTATGTAAGTCACAATATTTACTAATTAACTGAAATGACTCTTCAGCAAACTCAACTTACAGCCACCTCTTCTTCCGAAAGTACATCAACAAAAAAAACAAAATAACAAGCATCAGTCCCAACAAATAGAAGTACCCATACTTCAATTTTAACTCAGGTATATTCTCGAAATTCATTCCATATATACCAGCAAGAAATGTCAGAGGTATAAATATAGTAGATACTAAAGTAAGGACCTGCATGACTTGATTCATCTTAAAGCTGACCTCGGTTATGAAAAGATCCTGAAGACCATTTAAAACATCACGGAAAGTATCCACACTGTCGATGATCTGAATTGTATGCCCATATAGATCACGGATAAACACAAGAGAAGAATTATCTACGAACTCACTTTCTGATCGCGAAAATCGACCTATCGCTTCTCGTAGTGGGGATACGGATTTTCTAAGTACTAATATCTCTTTTCTTAATTTATGTATATCCCCTTTACTCTTTACGTCTTGGCTTTCCATAAGATTGTCTTCTAAGACTTCTATAGTTTCTTCAATTTCGTCAAGAACTACGTAGTAGTTATCTACAATCATATCGATAATCGAATAGGCCAAATAATCAGCTCCCTTATGTCGTATTCTTCCCTTACCGCTGAGTATTCTTTGCCTTACAGCATTCAGTAGATCACTCTCCCTCTCTTGAAATGAGACGACAAAACCAATTCTAAAATAAAGTGTGACTTGTTCCGATGTAATTTTTCCTAATGACTTATCAAACTTCAGAAACCTAATGGACATAAAATTTCCTTTCTCATACTCTTCATACTTTGGACGCTGATGGACGTCCACGACATCTTCTAATATAAGCGGATGTATACTAAAGGTATTACCGAACAGTTCAATAAGCTTAGAATCATTGACACCTCTGAAATCATACCAATCTACATACTCATCAGAAGACTGGTGGTATACATGCTCTTTGTGATTGTCATACAATTCTTGAGTGATATCAGTACCATTGTACTTGGTATAGTGCACTATTACCTTTTCTACATTTTTACTACCAGTATAGATAATTGATCCAGGTGGCAGACCAGGTTTTTTTATTCTCCTACTCATTGTCATCTTGTTCTGATAATAGGTTTTTATGTATTAATGTTCTATGAGGAAAAGGAATCTCTATATCCTCTTTATCAAATCTTAATTTTATGGATTCTAATAAATCGCATTCTAACTCAAAGGCATCCTTAGCGCCTCTTGTCCACGCCCATCCCCTTAGAATGACTGCTGACTCTGCCAGCCTCATAACCCTCACAGGTGCTAATATCTCACCATCCTGAATCTGCTTTTCAGTTCTAAGATCCACATGAATAGGGTGATTAAGAATCTCTTCTCGTATAATCTCTTTTGCTCTAGTTATATCAGAAGAATAACTGATCCCAATTTCGATAAACTTACAGATGCTGTCTTCACCAAAATTTGAATTCGTAATAATCTCACCACTGATCAATGAGTTGGGAATAATTATTCTCCTATTCTCAAAATCTCGAATAACAGTGTGCCTTAGTGTAACATCCTCTATCACACCGTTCAATTCTCGCAGTCTAATCCTATCATTAATCCTGAACGGCTTAAAGATAATTATAAATACGCCACTTATGATATTGCTTAATGCATGCTGTGACGCAAATCCTACTGCAACAGCCAATATACCTGCACCAGCTAATAATGACTTGGCCAGTGCTCTCAGGCTCGGCATAATATATATGGCTATACTAAATCCTATTATATAAATCAAGGAAATAATAACCCTCCTAAGGAATACATAATTAGTCGGGTCATTCTGAAGCTCCTCTGTAGATTTTGCGATCAGCCGCTTGAAAAATTTATTGGTTATAAGCGCTATAATTATCGTCACTAATATGATAGCACCAAATGATGATATGCTTTCAATGTTATTTATAAGTGTTTCTTTCATGGGGTGTGGTTAGTATTATCGTTATGGTCATATAATAGCAAGAATATTTAACTTTCACTTTTTGTAATGTTACTAAAAATAAGTTTGTAATCAGAGATATTCGGAAAATAGGGGATTCTCAGACCTTGCATAATGAATGATTATTTCTCCCGTTTACGACGGTGGGAGCAAAAGAGCTGACAGCTTCTATGGACCATTTTTTGATAAAGGCCATTCGTTTATCTAAGTCGTCGTTTTTGAAGAAAAATATATAGCAATACTAATAGTTGCCATTTCTGTGTTTCATAGGATATCATATGATAGCCCGTCTATTTAATATTCAATTTCAAATTTGATTCAATTTGATTTATTTTATCTTTTGCTATTCCATTTTCTTTGGCTTTTGATTTCCAATTGGAAATAGCTGAAACTACTTCTTCAATAATTTCCTTTGACTTTTTGATTGAATTATCATTAGCAATTTTGATTAAATCCTGTTGGGTTATTTCCTTTCTTTTTCCATTAATAGACATTTGATGCATGTTTGTATTTCTACCTGGAGTAGGATTGAAACTATAAGTAATATCATATGCGGGTGATAATCTCCATTCTCCATTTTGAGGAAGGATAAATGATGTGTTTTTAGTATGATCATCTTGATTTCTACCGATCACATTGAATATCATCCTTCGATACATTTGTTCAAGTTGATCATTTCCTAATTTTAATTTACGCATTACTTGAAAGAGTTGTTCATACGATGTTGATCCAATATTATTGAAATCATAATGTGCAATCCCTGTTAATGTTTGCATATGTATTTTTTGCCCTTCCACTCGATCAAATCTTCTTGTCATGAAGTGATCTCTACCAGACTCTTGCAATAACTTACATTCAGACATTTCTATACCACATTCTTTTGCAAGTAAATAGTATACATATTCAATTTTCCCATAGCCTTTTGGGTCACCTAATTCGTGATCTTGTATTCCGTCAAACTTTAGTAGCCAATGCTCATAGTCTTTATCTAAATCCAAATTACCAGACACGATTCTTTCATCATTTTTATTTATTGCAATAACCGCCTTCGGTCGCATTCCTCCAGCTGATGTGCCTACGGTAATTATTTGATCAAGGGCTTTGGTTTTATCCTTTTTAAACGATGTTTCCAAAGATTCTTTTTTCTTCATTATTTTTGATGCAATATCTACTAATTCTCCCAGTTGAATATCTTCTATTTCATTGCTTTCATTTTTTATCGTAGGTTCGAATTCGAGTGCCCCCATTGCCTTACTTCCAACATAGCATAATCTCTCGATTGGGGTGAAGTCATTTGGTGAACGACCATTTCTACTCAACCAAAGATCGATCAATGTACTCCCAAATTTATCTGGCAATGAATCGGATAGTAACCCAGGTAATTTTTTAAATGTATCTGGATTAAGATTAGGAAAAGAATATATACGCTTACCCATTACTGCTGCGTCCAAAGGCATCATAACTGGTGCAAGATCTATTTCTTCTTTTATAAATTCTTTAGTGTATTCGAATATTGCGACTTGTCGATCAGTGTCCCAAATTGCTGCACCCAATTCTTTTCCCCATATTTTTATTGTTACTTCTGCCATCCCTTTACTTTTTTGTTGATGCTCTTTTTTTCTTTGTTTTATTTTTTAATCTTATCACCTCAATTGGACTAACTTCTTGTTCCGGTATTAAATGCTCTATGTTTTCCAGTACTCTTAGTCCTCTCATAATTTCAATAAGAGATGATAAGTTTACTCCCATTCCTCTTTCTATTTTACTTATTGAAACCCTACTTAGGCCTGTTTTTTTAGCAAGTTCGTTTTGGGTGATATTGTATTCTAACCTAAGTTTCTTGAGCTTTTCACCTACTATGGCTTCAATTCTTGCATTTGTCATCGAATACCAATCCATAACGTATATATTAGTTTACATTAATTAATATATCTAGTCATAATGACAAGATATCTTTACATTGGTAAATATAGTTTATCTTTGCTATAATGTCAATATAAGTTTACATAAAGGAGGTATATGTGTATTAATGTTAAGATACATTTACATTCTGCTTGATCAGCCATAACATTTAGAAACATTGAACCTTATTGAAGTATTACTATCCAACCCACTCTATACCCGCCGCCGCAATAAAAGCACCTGTCCAGGCTGCTTGAAAATTAAACCCACCAGTAACAGCATCGATATCAAGAATCTCACCTGCAAAATGCAGATTAGGATATCGCTTACTTGAGAATTTATTGAAATTAATCTCGTCGAGATGTACACCTCCTGCGGTCACAAATTCTTCTTTAAATCGATTCTGACCTTCTATTTGAAAAGTGGATTTTTTAAGTAGGTCGATGAGTTTTTGCATTTCTACTTTAGATAGTGTAGCAAATTTCTTCTGTCCATCAAGCTCTGCTATCGAGAGCAATTGTGCAGCCATTCTACGGGGCAGTCCCAATACGGTATGATTACCCATTAGTTTTTTTGCTTCAGTATCTCGCCAAGTCTTAATTTCTTTTTCCGAGACATCGGGCCGGAAGTCTATCTTTAATTTACAATTGTAATTACAAGAGTGGAAGTAGTGAGCAGCCCTTGCACTTAACTTCAGAATAGCGGGACCACTTAGACCTTTATGAGTGATAAGCATGGGCCCATCGCTGATATGTGGTGTCCCCGGTATGGATAATCCTACACTATTGAGCGTAATTCCAGAAAGCCCTTTCAGTCGAGCATCATTGATCTTAAATGTAAATAAAGAAGGCACCGGTGAGACGATTTCCATGCCTCTATTCTGCAGTATTTTCCATATCGTCATACTACTTCCAGCACCTACGAATAGGATATCTGCCTCATGCTCTACCCCATTAAGTAATCGTACATTATGAGGCTTGCCATTTTCTTCGCTTAGATTTATATCTACGACTTTAGAGCCTAGTTTAATTTTTACATTGTTGCGCTTACATGCATTCATCAAGCAGTCGATGATTGTCTGAGAAGAATCTGTAACTGGAAACATCCGACCATCCACCTCGACTTTAGTTTTCACACCTCTTTTGCTAAACCATTCGATGGTCTCCGTAGGACCAAATCTCTTGAATGGCTTTAACAAAGCCTTTTCTCCTCTCGGATAATTTCTAACAAGTAAGTTAGGATCGAAACAATGGTGTGTCAGATTACACCTACCGCCACCGGATATGGAGACTTTAGATAATACTTTCTTGCCTTGCTCTAAGATTGTAACTTCTGCATCAGGAAATCTCTCCGATGCTTGGACAGCAAAGAAAAAAGAAGCAGCTCCTCCACCTATACAGACGATCTTCATACTACTTGTTGATCATTGTCCATAGTTGATCTTTTAGTTTATCGATACCCTTCTGAGCGACTGAAGATATAAACAAGAATGGCACATCGACATCTATCTCTGATGTTATCATTTCTTTAAGCTCCTCATCTAAGAGATCACTTTTAGTAATAGCTAATAATCGTGGCTTATCTAATAACTCGGGATTATACTTTTCTAGTTCTCCCAATAATACTTTGTATGCTTTATTAATATTATTGGATTCTGCAGATACCATAAACAAGAGGACTGCATTACGTTCTATATGCCTGAGGAATCTTATACCGAGTCCCTTTCCAGCATGTGCCCCTTCGATGATACCCGGTATATCTGCCATCACGAATGATCGCGTATCTCTATACGATACGATACCCAGATTAGGTACTAATGTAGTAAACTCATAATTGGCGATTTTAGGTTTAGCAGCAGATACAACTGACAGTAGCGTCGACTTACCAGCATTAGGAAAACCTACAAGACCGACATCCGCTAATATCTTAAGTTCTAATATCTTCCATTCTTCTCGACCTTCTTCACCAGGCTGAGCATATTTTGGAGTTTGGTTGGTAGGTGATTTGAAGTGGGCATTACCTAAGCCACCTCTTCCTCCTTTTACAAAAATAATCTCCTCACCATCTTTAGTAATCTCATATTCTACCTCGCCAGTTTCAGCGTCTTTTGCTATCGTCCCTATCGGTACCTCGAGGATAATATCTTTTCCTTGAGCCCCTGACTTGTGACCACCGCTGCCATTCATACCACGAGTAGCGATGACGTGTTTTCTATATTTAATGGGTAGCAATGTCCATAATTGCTTATTCCCTTTAAGTATAATGTGACCTCCTCTACCACCATCACCACCGTCTGGGCCACCTTTAGCAGTATAATTATCTCTAAAGAAATGTACAGACCCAGCACCACCGGCACCCGTCCTACAGCATATCTTTACATAATCTACAAAATTCTGTCCTGCCATCTTTCTTTATATTAGTCGTAAAATTAGACCTTTAAGCTCTAAACAAAAATCTAATGGATAAAACTCTACAAGGATATGTCAACTGCGATATTAAAAACTCGATTGCTACAATTGAATTTTATCACCCATCGCATAATTCTCTGCCCTCTAATCTACTCAAGAGTCTATCAGATAAGATTCTCGAATGTGGTCAAGATGACAATGTCTTGCTAATAGTATTAATGAGTTCTGGAGAAAGAACCTTCTGTGCAGGAGCAAGTTTCGATGAGCTCGTGAGTATCGAAAATGCTGATAAAGGCAAGGTATTTTTCATGGGTTTTGCCAGCGTTATCAATGCCATCAGAACTTGCGGAAAGCTCGTTATAGGCAGAGTACAAGGCAAAGCTGTAGGTGGTGGTGTAGGATTAGCATCAGCCTGCGATTATTGCATGGCCAGCAAATGGGCTTCTGTCAAGCTTAGCGAATTAGCCGTGGGTATAGGTCCATTCGTAATAGGACCAGCAGTAGAACGTAAAGTCGGGCTCTCAGCTTACAGTCAGATGGCCGTCAATGCCACAGAGTGGATGACAGCAGCATGGGCGAAGGAGAAAGGCCTATTCAATGAAGTCTTCGATACAGTAGAGCAATTAGATGCCTATCTGAAGCACTTCTTAGATATCACCGTCAAAATGAACCCTGTAGCACTTGCGGGCCTCAAGAATATATTCTGGGAAGGTACAGACCACTGGGATGATCTACTCGAAAAAAGAGCTCAGATGAGTGGAGAAATGGTTCTTTCTGATCATTCGAAGGAAACGATCAAAGGTTTTTTAAAAAAATAATCGGGTTTAAATTCATGCATTTCAGCTGCTTATATATTTAAATAAATAAATTTGAAAAATAGCATGTGACCTTATGACCCTATCTCGTCTAAATATCGCTAACCATCGTTAGCATCCTTAATACTGAATTCAAGAGAAGATGTTTTTCTTTCATAGGTTTTACATCTTCTTATAGTTTTAAAGAGAGAATTGTTTTCAAAAAGCTTCCCACGACACGGGGAAGCTTTTTTTTTATGCCTATTTTCGAATTCTGATAAAAAATAGTCCATCTCCGGCTCTTCCCTTAAAATGGAAGAGTGTATTAATAGCCACTTCCGTAGTAACTTAAATTCATTAAGAAAAAGCTACATGCCCCCTTCCATCTCCGAGGGAAGGGATATGAATTCCGTGTAACGGAAGAAAAGGGATGGGTTCGCAACTGAGATATAACCCATCTCCGGATCTTACCTTGAAAAGGAAGAGTAGATTAACAGCCACTTCCGTAGCAAATCAAATTCATTAAGAAAACGCTACATGCCCCCCTTCCATCTCCGAGGGAAGGGATATGAATTCCGTGTAACGGAAGAAAAGGGATGGGTTCGCAATGCAGTAGATAACCCATCTCCGGCTCTTCCCTTAAAATGGAAGAGTGAATTAATAGCCACTTCCGTGGCAAATCAAATTCATTAAGAAAAAGCTACATGCCCCCTTCCATCTCCGAGGGATGGGATATGAATTCCGTGTAACGGAAGAAAAGGGATGGGTTCGCAATGCAGTAGATAACCCATCTCCGGCTCTTCCCTTAAAAAGGAAGAGTGAATTAATAGCCACTTCCGTGGCAAATCAAATTCATTAAGAAAAAGCTACATGCCCCCTTCCATCTCCGAGGGATGGGATATGAATTCCGTGTAACGGAAGAAAAGGGATGGGTTCGCAACGCAGTAGATAACCCTTCTCCAGCTCTACCCATAAAATGGAAAAGTGGAATAACAGCCACTTCAGTGGCAAATTAAATTCATTAAGAAAACGCTACACGCCCCCTTCCATCTCCGAGGGAAGGGATATGAATTCCGTGTAACAGAAGAAAAGGGATGGGTTCGCAACTCAGTAGAAAACCCATCTCCAGCTCTACCCATAAAATGGAAAAGTGGAACAACAGCCACTTCCGTAGCAAATCAAATTCATTAAGAAAACGCTATAAGCCCCCTTCCATCTCCGATGGAAGGAATATGAATTCCGTGTAACGGAAGAAAAGGGATGGATTCGCAACTAAGTAGAAAACCCATCTCCGGCTCTTCCCTTTAAATGGAAGAGTATATTAACAGCCACTTCCGTAGCAAATCAAATTCATTAAGAAAACGCTACATGCCCCCTTCCATCTCCGAGGGAAGGGATATGAATTCCGTGTAACGGAAGAAAAGGGATGGGTTCGCAACGCAGTAGATAACCCATCTCCGGCTCTTCCCTTAAAAAGGAAGAGTGAATTAATAGCCACTTTCGTGGCAAGAAATTACAACAAAATACGGCTATTCTCCCCCTTCCATCTCCGAGGGAAGGGATATGAATTCCGTATAACGGAAGAAAAGGGATGGGTTCGCAACGCAGTAGATAACCCATCTCCGGCTCTTCCCTTAAAAAGGAAGAGTGAATTAATAGCCACTTTCGTGGCAAGAAATTACAACAAAATACGGCTATTCTCCCCCTTCCATCTCCGAGGGAAGGGATATGAATTCCGTATAACGGAAGAAAAGGGATGGGTTCGCAACGCAGTAGATAACCCATCTTTAGCTCTTCCCTTTAAATGGAAGAGTGTATTAATAGCCACTTCAGTGGCAAATCAAATTCATTAAGAAAACGCTACACGCCCCCTTCCATCTCCGAGGGAAGGGTTATGAATTCCGTGTAACGGAAGAAAAGGGATGGGTTCGCAACTCAGTATATAACCCATCTCCGGTTCTTCCCTTAAAAAGGAAGAGTGAATTAATAGCCACTTTCGTGGCAAATCAGATTTATTAAGAAAACGCTACACGCCCCCTTCCATCCGCGAGGGAAGGGATATGAATTCCGTGTAACGGAAGAAAAGGGATGGGTTCGCAACTGAGATATAACCCATCTCCAGCTCTGCCCTCTAAATGGAAGAGTAGATTAACAGCCACTTCCGTAGCAAATCAAATTTATTAAGAAAACGCTACACGCCCCCTTCCATCCCCGAGGGAAGGGATATGAATTCCGTGTAACGGAAGAAAAGGGATGGGTTCGACCTCAATCAAAGAAAAGGGATGGGTTTCTCCTAAACATTATTAGCATTGCATACATTTACTTCTTACAAAAGAGACGATGCTCAAGATTGCTTTTTCAGAAGTTTATAAATATCAATTGCCAGAAGGCCACAGATTTCCGATGATGAAATATGAACTTCTTCCCGAGCAATTACTTTATGAAGGGACGGTGACTGACGATAATTTTTTTCATCCAAAAAAGCTGAGTAAGGAGCAGATTCTGCAGACACATACAGAGGAGTATTTATACAAATTAGATAATCTTGAGCTTTCGCGAAAAGAAGAGAGAAACATAGGGTTTCCCGTAAGGAAAGATCTGATAGAAAGAGGAAAGATTATATCTCATGGCACATATGAATGTGTTCAATATGCCATGCAGTACGGCGTGAGTATGAATATCGCTGGCGATACACATCACGCATACAGTGATAAAGGAGAAGGCTTTTGTGTATTTAATGACATGGCTATATCAAGCAATCTACTATTATCAGAAAATAAGGTGTCAAAGATCTTATTTGTAGATCTTGATGTACATCAGGGCAACGGCAATGCTCATATATTTCAGAATGATGATCGCGTATTCACATTTAGTATGCATGGTGCTAAGAATTATCCAGTGAGAAAAGAAGTCTCTAATCTTGACATCGGCGTGCCCGATAAGATAGAAGACAAGGCATACCTTAAGCATCTTTATGACACACTTCCTAAGCTGATTCAAGAAGTAGAACCAGAAATTATTTTCTATCAATCAGGTGTAGATATATTGGATACCGATAAGTTAGGGAGACTGTCAGTAAGCATTGAAGGATGTAAGCTAAGAGATCGATTTGTTTTCGAACAATGCAAACTTAATGAAATACCTGTCGTCGTCTCTATGGGTGGTGGCTATTCAGAAAAAATATCTGACATCATAGATGCACACGCTAATACCTATAGAGTAGCGCAATCTATCTTCTTTTAAAAAAGAAACTTCATCACAGCTTAATACATTGACTATCAGTTAATTAAACTTTCTACTTAAAACTTGTAATAATCCTCATTGTTATAGTTTCTCATATTCTATTATATCCTTTACATTGCAACTTGTTGTATAGATCTTACGAGAATTGAAAGCCTACAAATATATAGACGTCCTACTCCCGATAGCCATACCTAAGGTATACAGCTACCGCGTAGAAGAACTTATGTGGCCATCTATACAGTTTGGAAGAAGAGTAGAAGTTCCTCTCAGGAATAAACTCTACTCAGCGATTATTATTAAGGAAATAGAGAAGCCAGAAGGTCTCGTACAATTACGATCCGTCAGAGCCATTATAGATACCGAAGCTATTATAACGGAACAGCAATATACGCTATGGTCTTGGATGGCAGAGTATTACATGAGTACTCTCGGTCAGGTTATGAATGTAGCTCTCCCCTCAGGTCTCAAGCTGAATAGTGAAACGAAGCTTATCTCTATGCAACACATAGATGAATATAAGAATGACTTATCGGATAAGGAGTACCTCATAGCCGAAGCAGTATCTATCCAAAATGAATTAACGATAAATCAAGTACAAGATATCCTTGATCAGAAGACTGTATATCCAATAATAAAATCTTTACTCGACAAAGAGATACTATACATCAAGGAAGAACTCAAAGAAAAATTCAAAGCAAAGACGGAGGACTTTGTGAGACTCACAGATACCTATAAAAACAAAGGTGACGAACTCAATGTCGCTTTCGACAAACTTCAGAGAAGTGAAAAGCAGACACGTGCCCTCCTAAGCTATGTACAATTATCAAGGCAAGAAGAATGGATTCCAAAAAAAGAAATCTATAAACTTGCTAATGTAGATAGTGGAGTCATCAATGCCATCGTAAGAAAGGAAGTCTTCGAGATGGAAGCTAAAGAGGTCAGCAGAATAGGTAACAAACTTATAGAAGGCACAGAAATACCTCCGCTTAATGAACACCAAGAAAAAGCAATAGCTGAAATAAGAGAAAAACAAAAAAACAATGATCACATACTGCTCTTCGGAGTAACAGGTAGCGGGAAGACAAGAATATATATCGATCTCATCAAGGAGGTTATGGCCAAAGGCCAACAGGTCCTCTACTTACTCCCTGAGATAGCCTTGACAACACAAATAGTGGACAGGCTGATGACAGTATTCGATGGAGACATAGGCGTCTATCACAGTAAGATGAGTAATAACCAGAGAGTAGAGTTATGGAATGCCTCTCTCAAAGGCAAACAACTTATCATGGGTGCTCGGTCAAGTCTGTTCCTACCATTCAAAGATTTAGGACTGATCATTATAGATGAAGAACATGATCCCTCTTATAAGCAATCAGATCCAGCGCCTCGATACAATGCTCGTGATACAGCGATGTATCTCGCCAAACTCTATAAAGCAAAAGTTCTATTAGGTACAGCGACACCATCACTATCAACTTATGTAAATGCATTAAATGAAAAGTATGGATTAGTAAAATTACTGGAGCGACATGGAGATGCAGAACTACCAGTTATTAAGATTATAGATCTCAAGGAACAATACAAAAAGAAGCTTATGCATTCTCTCTTTAGCAAAGAACTGAAGGATGCAGTACAGCGAGCTTTAGACAATGGAGAACAAGCATTAATATTCCAAAATCGAAGAGGCTACTCTCCTACTCTACAATGCACATTATGCGATTTCAATGCACAATGCCCCAACTGTGATGTGAGTCTTACGGTTCATAATTATTTCGATCAGATAAGGTGTCACTACTGTGGACACAAGCAAAATTTGCCTACAGAATGTCCTGCTTGCGGTAATCATGACCTCAATAAATTAGGCTTTGGGACTGAGAAAATAGAGCAAGAAATAAAATCTGTTTTCCCTTCAGCAAAAGTAAGTAGACTGGATTTTGATACCGCCAAAACTAAGAACGCCTACGAAGAAATTCTATCTAAATTCAAATCTGGCGAAACGAATATTTTGGTAGGTACTCAGATGATAACTAAAGGATTAGACTTTGAGAATATATCTGTCGTCGGTATTCTCGTAGCTGATAAGATTCTATTCTTCCCAGATTACAAAGCTAATGAGAGAGCTTTCCAACTATTCACTCAAGTAGCAGGCAGAGCTGGTAGAAGAGCTAAGAAAGGTACAGTCATGATACAGACCTACAATCCTGATCATCCCGTCATTAAAGAAACTGAAAGCTATAACTACATACAATTCTACAAGAGAGAACTCAGAGAAAGAAAACACTTCCTCTACCCTCCCTTTTTCAGAATGATTAGCATCACAATCAAGCATAAGAAACCTGACGTTGCAGAAGATGCAGCCCTCCTTATGGCCATCAAACTTAAAAGCAAACTTAACCAAAGAGTTATAGGACCTTCAGTCCCCGGCATCGCCAGAATCCGTGGATTCTATCAGCAACAGATTATCATCAAAATGGAACGCGACATGTCCATCATCAAGCAAATCAAAAAACTCATCTTAGATACTAAAAATGAAGTCATGAAAACAGATGGGAAAAAGACTGTGAGGATTATTATAGATGTGGATCCGTAGTACAAGTATAGAGTTAATAGTTCTGAGTTGTTCTTTGATTGTGAAGCATAGTTTCAATTATCTATCATTTTTAGAGAATTAAAAGAATCCAGAATGTGGATCACATTAATAGTATCAAAAATAAATGACAAAATTCACATCATTACCTATAAGCAATTCTGGATTGTAATTATTGAAATAAAAAAGGGCTGCATCATCGATACAGCCCTTCTGTCATAAACATCTAAAAATCCTATAGTCTAATTTTGGATTATTATTCTCTTAGTAATTATTGTTCCACCTACATGCATCATAGATACACTATACATTCCTGTAGAAAGATCTGATACATTCACTTGTATCTTAGTCTGCTGCTTATCGAAATCTATATTTTGCACTAATTGACCATCAGGTGCATACAACTTAATATCTACCACTGATTCCATACTCTCAGTCTCTATTGTCATAACCTCACTAACTGGATTAGGATATACGTGCATATCATATTCTGTTATTTCAGTATCTCTACTTGTAATCTCTTCTGATAGTAGAATCGCATTATCTTCACTTAAAGACTTAGTCACCGCAGTACTTTCATGTTGAGGTCTTAGTTTAGATCCAGAGAACTGAATACAGTAATCTTCTGTCTCACCGTTAGGATACACCTGACATGGATCATTAGCATAGCCGCCTTGCTTCATAATAACTCTGATCGTACTTTCTCCTGATGCTAGATGCGCAGGCATTGTTACAATTCCATTCATAGCATTTACACCACAACCATATGCAGCAAATTCATTATTGTCATAGAAGTCTCCGTCCATATTGTAATCTATCCATATCGTCCAGTAGACTTTCTCAGAACTACAAGTCCCGAATCCTGGTACTAACTTAATACCTAATCCATCCGTAGGGCCTGCTCCAGTACACTGTCCAGTAAAGTCAGCATATCCTCCATTGTCACCACTTACGTTACTAATAGCTCCAAAGTTACATTGCTCTATGTAATGGCATGTTGATACAACACCTCCTGGATTACAAGTCGCAGTCAATGACTCCACTGTAATATCAAAAGAACAAGTCTCTACATTTCCACAGCCATCAGTTGAAGTATAAGTCACTGTATGATTAGATCCTGGAGGCAATACTGATCCTGGCGTAGGTCCACTTGTCTGAGACAGGCTCATACAACTTTCTATCTCCATGATATATTCTAACGAGTAATAACCATACTGATCATTCCATTGTCCATTATTGAGCATTTCTACATGATGCTGAGCACCTGAGTAATTATTAGGCTGTCCTGGATACCAATTCGTATAGCTGAATGGCTCACCATTAACCCACTGAAATACTCCTTCTGTTGCTGTATCTGAAGCTCCTATCCATGCTGACTGCAATGTCAAGATATTCGCTAAGAAAATGTTCTCTGCAGTATTATTTATAACTGCAAGATGTCCTCCACTTGCTACACAATTAGCTTGAGCTGCATCCCAATTAGCTGGAGCTGTCGAGCAGTAATAGTGATGTCCATTCTGAGTCCCCATATAAACGAAGCCCGGAATAAATCCACCTCCCGTCGTACAATCAGAACAACAAGAACTTACTTCTGGTATATTCCAGTTAACAGCTACACCCTGAGAGTTAGCTGGTGCTGATGTAACTATATCTTCAGGACATGTCATAGATAGACCATCTTCTACTGTAACAGTAAAGCTACACGTCTCTATAGGTCCACATACATCACTTGTCTCATAGCTCACAACATAAGTACCACCTGTCAAGTAAGTACCAGATGTAGGTCCTGCAACTTGATTGACAAATGAGCAAGGCTTCTCCATTATAAATTCTAATAAGTAATATGGATACTGATCATTCCATTGGCCATTATTAAGCATTTCTACACATTCTTGATTGCCATTATAGTTATTAGGTTGACCAGGATACCAGTTAGTGTAACTTAAATCATCACCACAACTCCAAGTAAATTGGCCATCGCCATTTCCATCATTTAATCCAATCCATGCCGACTGGAGCGTAAGTAGGTCAGCAAGAAAAGCATTCTCTTCTTCAGAACCTATACAAGCTAAATATCCTCCATTGTTATCACATATCTGGTTAGCACTGGCCCAGTTAGCTGTATTTATAGAACAGTAATATTCACTACCTCCAAATGATCCCATATACATAAATCCTGGTATATCACCACCATTACATGATCCACAACTGCCACTGAACGATGGTGCTGGCCAGTTAACGACTGCTCCTCCACTTCCGCCGCATGGCACCACTATATCTCCAGAACATACAAGAGAAGATCCACTAGTATTATCACAATTAACTGTCACATCAAACTGGCAACTTGATGAATTGCCACATGCATCTGTAGCTGTATAAGTTACAGCTGTTGTACCTTGATAGAATGCAGAACCACTTGTCACTACCTGACCTGAAGCAATCTGAGCCTGCACAGTTATACTACTACAATTATCACTCACACTTGGAAGATTCCAATTTGCAATAGCAAGACATCCTGAACCACTACCAGTATTAGGAGTCCCTAATAAGATAATGTCTGCAGGACATGATACGAATACTGGCGCTTGATTATCTTCTAAGATTATCGACTGCACACATGATACAGTAAGGCTCGAGTTATCTGGATCAGTAGCAGTCCATGTTCTGTCTATAACCTTAGAGTTAGGACAAGGACCAGTACTTACGATAAGATCATTATAAGTCACAACAGGTGTAGCACAATCCGAACTTCCAGCTGTAGCTATAGCTGTACCACTTATAGAAGGTGTCGGTACACCGTTAGTAGGACAAGTTCTATATACTGATGGACAAGTAATCGTAGGTAAAGATGTGCATCCCGATGCACACAATACCGTTACTGTAAATGATGCATCCACAGTATTACCGCAAGCATCATTAGCTGTATAAGTTACTGTAGTAGTACCTTCTGAGAATGCTGCTCCACTCGCATGAGTTCCTTCAAAAAATGTAAGATTACAATTATCAGTTGCATTCAATGGAGCCCATGTTGCAATCGCAGAACATGAAGGTCCAGCTGCAGTTACTGTAATATTGCTTGGTACATTACTTATTATTGGTGATGTGAGATCAGCAAGTGTTACATATTGTACACAATTAGTTACAAGTGAAGGATATGCAGGGTTAGTCGCAGTCCATGTTCTTTCTATATACTGTGCATTAGGGCATGACGTACTAGTAGGATTAAGATCAGAGTAAGTGATAACCGGACTCCCTGAACAGTTAGGCCCCGTTATACTTCCTGTAGCGAATCCTGTCACTGAAGGATCACTTGATGTACCCGGACATGCTGTGTAAGCAGGTGGGCATGTAATATTCGGTGGCGTTGCACATGAGGCACATGTTACTGTTACCACAAATGAAGCTGTTGCTATATTCCCACATGCATCTACTGCTGTATAGCTTACCGTAGTTTGATTTTGATCAAAAGAATGACCGCTTACATGACTCGAACTCAGCGTAACATTACCACAACCATCTGTCGCTATAGGCTGTGCCCACGTTACAGTTGCCCAGCAAGAGTTACCAGAACCAGTACCTACTACACTAATGTTACTTGGCACAAATGTAAATGTAGGCGGTGTATTATCAATCAATTGAATGTTCTGTACACATGAAGTTGTCAGGCTTGGATAAGCAGGATTAGTTGCAGTCCAAGTTCTCTCGATATATGCAGCACCCGTACAAGCTACACTTGTAGGATTAAGATCTGTATATGTAATAATTGGAGCTCCAGAACAATTAGGTCCAGATATAGTTCCAGATGCAAATCCAGTAACAGAAGGATCACTTGATGTACCAGGACATGCTGTATAATTAGTCGGACAAGTTATGCTTGGTGGCGTAGCACATGTAGCACAACTTACGTTTATTACAAATGAAGCATTAGCAACATTACCACATCCATCTACTGCTGTATAGGTCACTATAGTATTACCTTGAGAAAATAAACTTCCACTATTGTGACTTGATGTAATCGTTATATTACCACATCCATCAGTTGCAACTGGCGTAGACCAAGTCGCATTCATCTGGCAGTTAACACCTGTTCCTGATAATGTGATATCATTAGGTACGAATGTAAATACTGGTGGCGTATTATCTATTAAGCTTATTGTCTGCACACATGTAGATATCAGACTTGGAAAAGCAGAATTAGTTGCTGTCCAAGTTCTCTCGATATATGCAGCACCAACACAAGCTACACTTGTAGGATTAAGGTCTGAATATGTCAATAATGGTGTACCCGTACAATTAGGTCCAGTAATTATACCTGTCGCAAATCCTGTAACTAATGGATCGCTTGATCCCCCAGGGCAAGAAATATAATTTGATGGGCAAGTGATAACAGGCTGTGTATTACATGACTGACAAGTAACTGTTACATTAAATGTTGTAGAAGTTGAATTACCACAATTGTCGATAGCCGTGTATGTAACTGCTGTCGTTCCTTCGCTGAATATATCATTAGGATTATGGCTTGATGTAAATGAATCTATTCCACAATCATCAGTTACTGTAGGTGCTACCCAGTTGACAGATAACTGACATCCATTACCTGTGCTACTCACAGTTATATTATTAGGTGTCCCTGATATAATAGGACCAGTAGTATCGTCTATAGATATAGTCTGTATACATGTAGATGATAATGCAGGATTATATTGATCAAATGCTGTCCATAATCTATCTACATAAAAAGATCCTGCACAATTTCCGAATCCAGTAATCGCATCTGAATGGTATAAAACTACAGGTCCACAACTACCTCCTTGAGAGGTGGCAGTAGCTTGTCCTGCTATTACTGGAGATGGTATAAATCCTCCAGGACATGTTGAATATGCAGGTGGACAACTTATCGCCGGTGGCGTGTTACAAGTGTTACACTCTACCGTTACATTAAATGAATCAGTGGCTACATTACCACAGACATCTACAGCTGTAAATATTACCGTAGTCGTACCCCCTGTAAAGTTACTCCCATTGGCAATATTAGATCCTGATGATGTCAATGTACAATCGTCAGAATATGTAGGAGGTGTCCATGTCACAGGCATGCTGCAGTGAGAGCCTTTCTTAAATAAAGTTATATCTGTAGGCACATTAGTAATAGTAGGTGCACCGTTATCTTCTAAGCTTATTGTCTGATTACAACTGGATGTTAATCCAGGGTTACTCGGTTCTGTAGCAGTCCATGTTCTAATAATTTCATATTCTGAAGCACATGGTCCAGTAGATATAACCTGATCGGTGTAACCGATAATAGGTGTATTACATATGCTACTCCCAGCTACCGCAGTGGCAGTACCTGTAAGAGTAGGCTCTGGATAAGAACCCGTAGGACAACTTGTATAGTTAGTAGGACAAGTAATCACTGGAGCTTCATCACATAGACAAATGACAGTAACGAAAAAATTATCAGTTACTGAAAGTCCACAATTGTCTATAGCAGTGTATATTACGGATGAGACACCAACCTGAAACGTAGACCCATTGCTAAAGTTACTTGACACACTATTTACACCACAATTATCAGAGGCAGTTGGTTCTGCCCAGAATACTTGGACAAGACAACCGACACCATTACCAGTCACTGTGATATCATTAGGCATGTTATTAAGCACTGGAGGTGTGTTATCAGTAACTTGTATTGTCTGTGTACAACTCGTCGTCTGTGTGTTATCCGTTGCATCAGTTGCAGTCCATAATCTTTCTATAACCATCTCTCCATTACATGGTCCTGATGAAGTTATATTATCTTGGAATGTAACTATGGGGCTACCACAAGATACATCAGTAGGTGTAGCCGTAGCTGATCCTGTACCCGACGGCGAGCTATCACCTGTTATAGGACAAGTCATCGCCGATGGTGGACAAGCAATATTAGGCGCTGTACAACAACTACCTACTACTGATACTGTAAAAGAGCACTGAGTACTTAACCCACATCCATCCACAGCTGTATATACTACAGATGTATTTCCTAATGCAAAAGCATCTCCACTATTATGAGTAGAAGAAAATTGAATAAGATCACAATTCTCAGTAACTGTAGGCACTGCCCATGTAGCTACATAATTACAACTGGCCGTAAGATCTAATGTTATATTAGATGGGCAATTACTGATTACAGGAGCTTCTACATCTTCTAAGTATATAGTCTGCTGACAAGTAGAATGCAACTTAAGACTCGCAGATCCTGCAGGGTAAGTTGCCTCCCATGTCCTATGCACTATCTTAAGACAATTAGTATTAGTCGTCACCACATCAGTATAAGAGACTATTGGTGTCGGACAATTAGCGTCACCTGGCATTACTGTTGGCATCCCCGCTATTGCAGGATCGATGTTATCAGTAGGACATCCAAAGTATGTCGGTGGACAAAATAAAATAGGTGCCGTCAAGCACATCATCTCAAAATTCATCTGTGCTTCAGGCACATCACCATTGAGACAGAAATTCTCATCATCATTATATGCATGTACTGTTATTGCAAAGCATACAATAAGAAGGATGGAAAGTGTTTTTGTAAATAAATTATTCATACTTAAATTGTTATAAGGTAAATGCACTTGTAAGATTCTGTAGAATAGATTTGCACAACTTGAAAGAATCTTTACCAAAAAAAAAATTTTTTTTTTGAAATAATAATTTTGGAGTGCTGTTATAAATGAACTGATCGTCGAATACAAAACACTATACGAAGCGGAAGGAATAATTGCTTCTTAAGACTTAGTACAAGAAACTGTTAAAGTTTAGTATGAGATAGCTATGAAGATAGAAGAAGAGAAGAAATTTGAAGGTGTTAATATGTATAAGTCCTTGATCTCATTGATTATAAAAAGAAAACAGGGAGCAGTATATTTTCTATTTAGAATGAAAAATAAAAAGTAAAAAAATTGATCTTTTTTCGAAAAAAAAATCTGCTTATCAGTTACTTAAAAATGCACGATAAATGAAGCAACCTTACTTAACGGAGACAAACTTAATACGCTGCTTATAAGTCCTAAAATACTTTAGTACACGCATGAGCATTAAGTCCGTATCATAATGCCTGGCAGCATTATGATCTATACAAACGTTGCGACATTAAGGATATCTCCAATACTTCAAAACACCTTTACAGTAATAAATATCGAAGCGATAACTACTCAGACAATATATGAGTTACATGAGAACACAGTAAGTAAATTGTGACCTTAGGTGAAATTCTAAAAACAGCAATACAGAAGTGCCATACGACGTGACTATAACTACAACAGAAGTCACAAATGTAGTCTTAACTACAAGTTTTAAATTCAATATAAAATCATTAAGAAAAAGCGGATACTAATCAAGGCCCTTTAAGCCGACATTACCCTTCTGAAAGTCTTTAATAAAACTGGTATTTTTGAATATATCATTTTTGATATAGCGAGAGTTTCTTCTGAGGTTTGTTTTATTCTTTAAATATGATATCATATTTATTCCAAAGCTCGTAAGTGAGAATTTGGATCTATAACAAAACTGCAAAGTGAGCACGTACCCCGCTTAAGATACAAAGTAAAATGTAAAAAAATAAAGAATGCCTTATAAAATCTGCTTCGCCTTCTTATACTTCAAGCTACCATAGAACAGGATATATCCATAGCAAATAAGAGTAAGTACAAAAGCAGTCTTAAAACCAAATCCATCAATCAAGCCGCCGAAAGCAAACGGAATTATAGCACCTCCAACAATGGCCATACACAACAGTCCTGAAGCTTGAGCTTTAAGATCCCCTAAGCCTTCTAAACTTAAAGTGAAAATAGTCGGAAACATAATCGAATTGAATAATCCGACAGCCAAAATAGACCACATAGAAATCAAGCCTACTGTGCTTATAGAAATTACTATCATAGCTATAGCAAGAAAAGCAAAAATACTCAGCACCCTACCTGGCGACATAATCTTAGTCAGGTAAGCTCCGACAAAACGTCCAATCATAGCACCACCCCAATAGAAGATTACAAAGATCCCTAAAAGAGACTTAGGGTCAGAATCCGAAAAAGTTTTATTAAAGACACCAGCAATAGTATTAGCGATGCTCATCATCGTATCATTATCAGAAACTGTAGCGGCCAAATTCATATCATTAAAATAGTTGACTAAGAAACTTCCAATAGACACCTCTGCACCCACATATACGAAGATCCCTAAAGCACCCAAAAGCATCATTTTATTTTTCAGAAGAGAAAGGTATCCCCCTCTTGGGCTCTCTTGCATAACAGTAGGCAACTTAATGAATGCAAATATAAATGCCAGCAGCAGGATAAATGTTGCAATATATAAAAATGGCATCTGTACTGTCGCGGCTTCTGCAGCATAATAAGCCGTCTTATCAACGGCACCTAATGCACTGATTTGATCAGAGGTTTTTACACTATCGCTTAATAGAAATAAAGCTCCTACCACTGGGGCTATTGTAGTTCCTAAAGAATTAAATGCTTGCGAAAGATTTAATCGGCTGGATGCATCTTCTTCCGCTCCTAACAATGCAACATAAGGATTAGCCGCTACTTGCAGTAATGTAATACCACTCGCCAGCGTAAAGTACCCTATTAAGAATATCTCAAAACTTCTAAACTCTGCAGCTGGATAAAACATAAGACATCCAAGGGCCATAACTATCAGTCCACAAACTATACCTTTCTTATATCCAATTTTAGTAAGCAACATACCGGCAGGAATAGAGACAACAAAAAATGCCAAGAAAAACATGAACTGCACCAATACAGTCTTAGCATATGACATCTCAAACACATCCTTTAACCTTGGTACTAAACTGTCTACCAAAACGGTAATAAATCCCCAAAGAAAAAATAAGGTCGTAAGAAATATAAAGGCACTTTTGTAAGACTTATTGGTTGACATAACTATTGTTTATTGTAATAACCGAAATTAATATTTTCTAAATAAGATATACTACTTAATCTGAATTTCGTCAATGAAGATCCAAGATCTTCCATCATGCATATACCCTAAATGCCATTCTGGTAACTCTCCTAACTTCTTAGCAACTATTTTCACATATCTCGCCTTTCTATTTAGAATTTTATCTACAACTTTTATACTAGCATCTGCGCTCTCGACCGTAGCGTTAATATTATCTTGATGGGCTAACTTGAAATCAACCCCATCATCAGAAGTATATATCTCTACCCTCGTTGGATAAAAAATCCATGATCCCTGATCTTCTAAGAATCCTATGGTTATATCTTTCAGATATTTCTTAGTACCTAAATCTACGATAGCGACCACATCTTCATCCCAGTACCCTTGCCAGGATCCAGTTCGAAAATCTCTTGTACCGACGATGCCATCTATCAAGGCATTAACGCCACCTGCATTATATTGATTTGCATATTCTGTTTTTAACTCGATCTTCAGATTAGGGTCTATCTTAAAGAAATCAGTAGAGACTATAGAACTCTTATCTTCTCCTCTCTGAGCATAGACGCTGAGTTTTGATTTATGCAATATCTCAAAAGGCTTAGAGTACTCCATATAATCACCTCCTAATGAATAGTATATATTAGATTGAGTATCCACAGTCTCCAATGTCACAAGAGTACTTTCCTTAAAGGCAACATCACCTTTAGAAATATAAGGCGCAGGGACAATTAAGTTATCTGTTATCGCTGTCACTGGAACATACTCGTCTGCTGTTGCCCAATCGGTAGGTGTATCTGTCATCTCAAAAACCAAGCTACCACCATTAACGATATCCTCGTGTTTGACATATGAGTATGGGTAGTTAACTCCATTAAGCGCTGCATTCTTAATATACTTGTTCTTATCAGAAATGGACTTAGCGATTATTTTAAAGGTCTTACCATTCTCTAAATTGATAGTTGCATTCTCAAATAATGGACTACCGATTATATACTCATTAGTCCCTGGTGTCACAGGATAGAATCCTAAAGAACTGAATATATACCATGCACTCATCTGTCCACAATCTTCGTTACCAGAGATTCCGTCAGGCGTATTGGAATAGAGTTCGGTTAATATTTGTCGAACCTTCTCTTGTGTCTTATGCGGCTTATTTACAAAATTATATAGATACGCCATATGGTGGCTCGGCTCATTACCATGTGCATACTGCCCGATTAATCCAGTTATATCTACTTGATGCCTACCAGCGGTTTTATCCTCAGCGACAAACAATCTATCCAGTTGATCTTCAAGATCTTTCTTACCACCTAATAGCTTGGTAAACCCACTTATATCCTGCGGTACATAAAAACTGTATTGCCATGAATTCGCTTCGGTATAATTAAAATTCACCTCATAAGGATCGAAAGGTGCAAACCAAGTATTGCGAAAACGACCTCTCATAAATTTTGATTCTGGATCAAAAATATTCTTGTAGTACTGTCCTCTTTTTATGTAATTATTATAATCATCCTGATACCCCATTTTATGTGCCATACGAGCAATAGTCCAATCATCATAAGCGTACTCTAATGTTTTGGATACCGATTCTGATTCAGACTCTACAGGTATAAATCCGTATTTCTTATAACTCTCCAGCCCTAACTTATCTCTCGTCGCCGAATGCTTCATAGCCTCAAAAGCTTTCTTGACATCATAATTTTTAATACCCTTAAGATAGGCATCTGCGATAACTGGAACCGCATGGTACCCAATCATACAATGCGTATAATTACCAGCTAAATCCCAGATAGGCATAATACCGCCTTCATCATGTTTAGCTATGAATGTATTGATAAAATCATTAGTCCTCTCCTGCTCTATAATTGTGTATAATGGATGAGCTGCCCTGTAAGTATCCCATAAGGAGAACACTGTATAGTAATCAAAATCTGTAGCTTTATGAATTTCTAAATCCATTCCTCTATATCTTCCATCTACATCATTGTACAAGTTAGGAGCTATCATGACATGATACATCGCCGTGTAGAAGTTAGTGAGGTTATCTACGTTTTTATCTTCTACAACAATCTTTGACAATTGCTCCTCCCATAAATCTTGAACTTCTTTTTTTATCTGATCAAAAGTTTTATCACCTATCTCTGCTTTTAGATTTTCCTTGGCACCTGCTATATCTACAGCTGAGATTCCGACCTTAATATATACAGGTTCGTTATTAGGATTTACAAAAGTCAAAGCACTTCTTCTCGCTCCTGGCATACCCTCTTTCTCTGGAGATTGCAGGATATCATTAAAAGGATGTGAGGTCTTTATACTAAAGTAAAGTCTTTGGTCTTTTGCCCAAGCATCAGAAAATCGGTATCCTACTATTTCTGTATTAGATATTTTTTCAATTTTAGCATCGATTACTTTATCTCGGTGGACCAAGTCTAACATTACGACTTGATTTTCTGAAGATGGAAATGCATACTTATGTATTCCGCTTCTTTTGGACACAGTCAATTCTACATTAATATCTGTATCATCCAAGTGTACTTTATAGAATCCGGGCTCGGCTACTTCTCTGTCATGGGTAAAATGAGATCTATAGCCATCCTCGCCATCAGCACCATTATGGAAATTGATTTTGTTGGTAGGCATTAATAAAATATCTCCATAATCAGAGACGCCTGTTCCACTTAGGTGTGTATGAGAAAATCCATAGATATACTCATCAGAATAATGATAACCAGAGCATCCATCCCATCCTTCTAAGCGAGTATCTGGACTTAGCTGCATCATTCCGTAAGCCATTGTTGCTCCCGGATAGGTATGGCCATGCCCTCCTGTTCCTATAAAGGGATTAACATAAGAAATCAATGGTGAATTATTGCTCGCTGAACTTGTGGGCAGTTTTTCTGTGCAAGAGGCGTATAGGATTGGAAACAGAAATAATAGGAGGAATTGAAACTTCATTGAAAAGAGATTCTGATTATCAAACGTAATAATAAAAATGTAATGGTCTAATTTACATTCTTTTTTTTACGTCTCTCCATTCGACTCAGAAAAATCAAACTTAAAAATAACAATAGAATGGAATTATCCTAAATGGGAGCATTACTCTATTAAGTAGGCATATATATACTGATAGATATTTCAGCATCTAATAAAAATCAGCTTTTAATTACTAACGTCTACTTTTACCTATTCCCAGCTTATTAGCAACAACGAGTAATAGAATAGCCCCAACAGTAGCAGAGATCATCATACCGATAACATTCTCAGGAAGCGTTACATTAAATTGTTTTTCAACGACCTTTACGATACCAGAACCTGCGTTGATATTCAATAGCCCGAAGATAAAACCACCGACAATTCCCCCAGCGATCCCTAACAAAGTATTAATGATCAAACCAAAAGAAGTTCCTTTTACGATGCGTGCTGCAATGGCTCCTGCGATACCGCCGACTATAATCATTATCACCCAATTCAATACATCTGCTGGAATAGCTGAATCCATTTTGTTTAATTTTTGGCAAATATATCAATCTATACTACTTATAATCATCGAAAATGTCAAAATTAACTTTAAAACCACATCATCATGTGATTGTGGAAGTTATATTCTTAAGGTATCTTGGCGTTACCTAAAAAAACAATCATGGAAAATATTAATGTTGCAATTATAGAAGACGATAGAGTCATCCATGAAAGCTTGGTACAAAGCATCAATATGTACCCAGCTATGAATCTATCTTGGGATGCATTCAGTGTCGAAGAAGCCATCGAATATATTAAGGCTCAAAAATCACCAGCTCCAGATGTTATACTATTAGACATAGGGCTTCCCGGTATGAGTGGACTAGAAGGATTACCTTATATCAAAAAATCATTAGAAAACTCTGACATCATAATGCTTACAACGTATGATGAATCAGAAATTATATTCAAAGCATTGTGCTCAGGTGCTTGTTCATATATTTCTAAAAAGACGTCTCTCAAAGTAATTATGGATTCTATATTTACGGTGTACCGTGGTGGATCTTATATGTCACCTACTATTGCTCGTAAGATAGCAGAACATTTCTCTCCCTTAAAATCACAAGCAGCTTCTTCATCGATTCTCACTCCCAGACAACTTGAAATTGTCAAACACTTATCTGATGGATTAAGCTATAAGATGATCGCTGGTACTATGAGTATCTCCTTGGATACAGTACGCAGCCATATCAAAAAAATCTATAAGTCACTAGAGGTAAATAACAAAATAGCAGTGATCGATATGTATCGGGAAGGGAGGTTATAACAATTATTCACTTTAATTACTTGAAAGGAATCATCACCTCTAGCCTATACCCACTCTGATCATAAGAGATATCAGCTTCTCCTGATAAGTCTTCTGCTCGCTTAATTATATTACTGGTTCCTGTACCTGATGTTCTTACTTGAGATGGATCGACATCACCATTATCTTGAATAAGCATTATTACAATATTTCTCTCTTGGGCAAGCTTTACATTTACTTTATTTCCTGATGAATATTTTGCCGCATTGGTTATGGCTTCTTTGAAAATTAGATACAGATTCTGCCTGAGTACAGGCTCTATTTTTTCTTTGCTTGTATCAAGAACCACATCCATATTAAGCTGAATATCCTTAGGCAGTAATACGTCATTTCCAAAATCCAACATCCTATCGACTAAGTCATCATAACTATCCTTACGAGAATCTATAGCCCATACAGTGTCTCGCATCCTACTCATTGCATCTCTGCTCATATGGGCCAGCTTCTCCATAGAACCTTTTATATTATGATCAGCGAAATTACTTAACAACTCAGACTGCATAGCGAGTCCAGTAAGTATACTTCCTACATCATCATGGAGATCACTTGACAACTTAGAACGGAATAATTCCCTTTGCTTTGCTTGTTTCTTTTTAGTTTCTTGACGTAAATAATTATAACCAAAGAAAAACAATAGACTAAAAAAAGCAATAGCCCCTATCAACAAGCCTTTAAATTGACTACTCTTTAGAGCTTCTATTTTATTCGCAGCTTCCAGTTCTACGATTTCTTTTTGTTGCTCTGCAGTCTTGTACTTTGTCTGCCAGTCTGCCACTGATTCCGCCATCTCACTGCTAAACAATGAATCTTTAAGTAGTACATACTCATTAAGTATAGCTGCATCTTTTCTATAGTTATTATTAGTCAGATAGTAATTATGTAATGATGATAGGACGTCTAATTTATTTGTTGCAATATTCATATCATCACTCATCGTCTTTGCTCTAAGTAATAAATTCTCTATGTCGATATTGCTAAGAACTTTAGAACTCTCTGCTTGAATCAACCCTTCTTGAGTCTGCATATATAGCTCTGATAGAGATATCAGCACAGATGCTTCCAAAGGCTTGTTACCATGTTTCTCAGAAAGCTCAAGTGCTTCTAAGAGAGAAAGAGATGCCTCTTGATATTGACCCAACTGCAACTGATCTTGACCAACTCTGTAATGTCCAGATATCTCCCCGTACTTAAATTCTATCTCCTTAGATAAATCTAATACCTCACTATGTATTTCTAAAGCTTGATCATATAATTCTTGCTCATAGTAAATGTTGCCGACCTTGAGGTCACTGTATATCGTTAATACCGTAAACTTAATACTATCTGCAAGTTCGTTTGATTTTCTAAAGCCTTGTATTGCACCATCCCAATCCTTCATATCGAACTTAATGGCAGCAATATTATGAAACGCTATGGCTTTGCCTCTTATATCATTCTCTTTTTCTTTTATCTCTAAGGATTTCATATAGTAAGCAATCGCTTCATCATAGTTACCAGCGATGTGTTCTATATTTCCTAAATTATTATAGGCAACTCCTAAGGTTTTACTTAGCTTATTTTCTTCAGCAAAGTCTTTCGCTTTGAGATAATCTGCTTTGGCTTTTTCATTATCGCCTAATGCTCTATGTATCCTTCCCCTTCCAGAATATAAGTTACCAAGGTCATAATCGCTTTCTAAGATTTTAGCTACACTGATGGCACTATCAGAACAAGCCAAAGCTCTATCGAGATCTCCCGCATTCCTGTAATAGATTGTCTTTTCATTATAAGCTAAGCTGAGCTCAGAGCTTGGACCTATCTTGTTATTAGCACTTATGATATCATTGACTCTAATCAGTGCTGATTCCTTATTACCTTCTTCAGTATCAAATCTAGCTAACTCTAATTGTGCCTTAGAATAATATTTAATCAAGATGTCTTGAGACGGAGTAGTTAGTTCTAATACTTCCTCAGCTTTCTTTCTAGCCAAGTCTTTGTATCCGATGATAGAAAGTTTATTAGAGGTGGTAATGTATAACTGATACAATATATTTCTATCATCGACATGCCTGCATAGTCGTTTTCCTTTTTCAAAAAAACTTAATATCTTTTTGTCATCTTTAAGAGGTGCTCGCGATATGTATCTGATGATATGCCATACTTTAGTAGAGTCATTCGTCTCTTTCTTGATAACTCTCTCAAATGAGTCAATAAGATCAGAGTTATCTTGCTGAGCATTGCAAAAAAATGAAAGGAATAGGAGGAAAATAGTATGTAAACATACTCGCATAAGGAATTAATTCAGCAGTCCATAAATAGGGACATATAAAAGAACTACCTAAATTAGTTAAAATAACTTAAGAGTTTTGCAAAAAAAATAATGAACTATAATATTTTACTTCATAGGCTATAACGATTCTCATTTGTTCAATAAATAAAGCCCATCAATTTTCATTGATGGGCTAACAAATATTCTACTTTAAGTATCTTACAAATGAGCATGCAAGATATATAAGGATACATCTTTGCCTGAAGTGACATCAATGCCACTCAAACAATTATGATTAATTAGGACAAGGCTCTATAATCGCTTCAAATACTTGACCTGCTGTTACTTCAAAACCCTCATTGAGATCTATATGATTACCTGCCTTATACGTTGCATCATTATTGATGGTGGCATCTGACTGAATCTCATCTATGGCGTGATATAAGCCCATCGGATCATCTGGAGCATTGATCATTACAACATTTTCTGAACAAGGTACATGACCACAAGTGGCATCTACCATAAATTCCATATATCCAGTTGCAGCATTTTGGCCATCCAAGATAATATAATAAGTACCTACAGCTGCATTTGATATTGACATACTACTTCCGCTTGCGCTTGTAGAGACACAAGTAAGAACAGTGCCGCAGTCATCGGCAAGAACTATATTTAAGTCTGTATTGATAGAACTTAAAATAGTCACTACAATATCTCCAACGTCTGTCGTTTCAATTTCATAGATGCGTTCTGGGCCATCTAATGGTGCTCCATTACAAGCCGAGTAATCACTTAGGTTATTAGCTCCTGGATAATTATCTGCTTCTATAACTTCGCCACAGTTGATCTCTATAGGTGTAGCACATGCGCCTTCTGTACACGCTGGCCCGGTATACTCATCCCATCCGATATCTACGCCGAATCCTGTAGGTCGTGCATCGCCTTCTGTATCTGTGGTAGGTGCTTGTGTAGCATCTCCTCTTCCAATCGCTGGAGAGCAAGCTTGAAGTTTATAATTATCAGCAGCCAGATCTACAAATAATGGATTATCAATAATGTAAGATCCAGCAGGAAGGTCTCCAGGCGTATCAACTATATTACTGGTTGCCGCATTTAAAACGCTTCCGGAAGCTAAAAAAAGTGCCTGACTAAAACCAGTGTTGTTATAAATTATATTGTTTGAGATTGTAACGCCTGCCGAAGATTCCGCTTTTATAACAGGATCAGGAGTTGTACTCGTACATGTATTATTGGTAAAAGTATTTTGAATAAAATCGGTGGTCGTACCACTCCCTTTATTTCCAAAAGCCTCAAAAAACGTTACAGTATTATTATCAAAAAGACATTGTTTAATTATATTATTCGGTGAATTATTTTGAGCAATAATTAAAACTTCTCCCGTACAATTTGTAACTCTGGAGTTTTCTAGAACGAAAGTTGAGCCCCGAGCCATTATTAGAGAAGGAAAGTCACCGCTACCACTTTCGTCAATAAGACAGTTCTGTATTTCGATGTATGCTCCATTTGATAAATCTGAAATCATAGCTTTACTGAAAAAACCTGTCTTATAAAATTTCTGCATCGTTAAATCTTCGACATGCATGGTCTTCCCGTCTAAATCAAATAACCGATCATTCATCAAGTCTCCATCGAGGATAGTATTTCCTAATCCATTCCCTTTTATAGTAATGTTATTATTGGTCGGAAATAAATTTCCAGTTAATAACATGATCGGAGTACCATCGGTTGCTGCATCAAAAGTTATCGTGGATCCATCCGGTGCACATGCTAAGGCTGCTCTGAAAGATCCCGGTCCACTGTCATTTGTATTGGTCACCACAATGGCCATATCATTGCCTTGGTATTCTATAGCTCCGATATCCAATAGACAACCATGCGTCCGTGCATCTCCATTATAATCCAATGGCAACACCTCTGTCACATCGCTATCACCGTCCACATCTAAAATATCCAAAGGCAATGTCGTATCATCAGCTGCTGAAATGGCGGGTGATCCTGACATTAAACTCAAATCTCCCGTAGACGCATTTGTAAATAATGGATCGCCCACGAAATTGCCATCGGCTGATGGTAATTGTGCATCTGTATGCTCTAATAGGTTATTCGAAGTTGTCGCAGTCGCTCCGCCAGCCAAAGCCATTAAATCACCTGTACTGTTTAATACATTATTGTGAACGGTATTGGCACCAACACCTTGAAGAAAAATGAGTCTTTGATTATTTGTATTAGACATGCTATTTTGACTAAAGTCAAAACTAACACCGTCTACACTTAATACCTCAGTCAAGACAACATCATTGCCCCAAAATGTGCATTGATGAATTTGGGCTGAGGAATTAGTCCCCTGCTTCCATATAACACATTCATTGCCTCCCGATCCTAAAAGTCCATTCTGACTGAATTCACTATTAACAATTTTTAGGTCTCCATCCCATTGCATAATAGCAATTCCAGCGTTGGTGTTGTTATTTTCAGAAAATTGACAATTAAGAATTGAAACTAAACCACGTGTTTCCAAAGCAGCTCCTCTGCCTCCAAAAGTAGCACTTCCTCCATTCTGGAAAGTCATCCCTTCAAAATGTACAGTATGTCCAGCATCTACTCGAAACAGTCGACTATTATCATCGAGAACTCCATCTATGATTGTATTAGCTACTCCATTCCCTTCAATGTTTAGATCATTATTTATTGTTATCTGGCCAGAAGTGAGCTGTATCAATTGCATATTAATGGACGGATCGAAAGTGATGGTAGAGCCAGAAGCTGCACAAGCGACCTCATATCTTAGAGAGCCGTATCCATCATCTCGTGTATTACTCACAACACCTGTTCCTGAGTCATCCGTTTCAAAAGCGCCAATATCGATGTTACTCGTACACCCTTCTATTCTGATGTTTCCATCAAAATCACTTGGAAGGTCTTCCATTGTAACTCCATCTCCATCTACATCCAAGATATCTTCAGATATTTCATTGTTACTACCCGCAGCAATTGCAGGTGATGTTGACATTAAGGTCTGATTAGCATTAAGTAGTGCATCGCCGACAATATTACCATCAGCAGTTGGTAGTAGTGTCACATCAGACAAGAAACTGATATTGTTAGTGGCACTGATCGTCCCAGACTGGAATTTTACGATTGGATCTATGTTATCGTTTAGGATATTGTTGTGGACATTAATAGCTGCTGATGAAACTTGCAGAATTCTTGTGCTTAATGCATTACCATCGACTGTATTATTCCTAAAATCAAAACTTGAACTGTTCTCTACAATAAGTGTACTGACATCATTACCTGAGAAAATACACTGACTTATATAAGCTGTAGATGAAAGATTCTGTATCCATATCACGCTTTCGAAGGAGCCACTTCCTGTTATTCCATTATTTTCAAATTTACAATTGACGACTTTGAGATCACCATTATCTTGTCTGATGGCAGAGCCAGTAAAATTTAGGTTATTATTATTGGAAAAGTTACAATCAAGAATACTGGTATTCCCGAATGTATAAAGTCCGGCTCCAGCATCTGCATAGCTAGCACTACCACCATTCTGAAAAGTTATATTCTCAAAATGGACCGTACTACCCGAATTGACCAATAGCAATCTACTACTGTTATCCAATGCCCCATCTATGATTGTATTATCTACACCATTCCCTTCGATGGTTAGATCTTTATTTATGGATATTTGTCCTGAAGTGAGCTGTATCAATTGCGTATTTATGGACGGATCGAAAGTGATAACATCACCACTGATAGCGCAAGCGACAGCATCTCTTAATGACCCATGCCCAGCATCATTTATATTTAATACCGTTGTTGTACAATCACATGTAACTGTCAATGTAAAGTCACCGTTTGGATTATTGGTATGACCAAAAACATAAACGTAATAGGTAGTACCTAGCACACTTGAAAATGTCACTTGAGAACCTAGTCCACAAAAGTCATCGCTACCTCCATCGCAAGTCAAACTGCTCGGAGATCCTGACCAGACTGACATCTGTGTATCATAGTTAGTACTCGTACAAAGATCTAAAGTAATATCTGCATCTATACCTTGGATCTTGTACCATACACCAGGAGCAGCGTTAGTGTTAGTCGAGCATTGTCCTGGATAATCTGCATCCGTAGCACATGTTGTCGTTCCTGTAAATGGACCTGTCAGACAATCAATGTCCAATGCGCCTACAATAAGATTATTGGATGGACCACCTGATGCTGCAAGATGCCCTGTAGAACAAGTGGTTGTTCCCATATTGGAGAACAATTGATATGTACCCGTAGCAGGCACCACAAGTGTTCCTGGCAAACTTGTAAAACTATTTGTTTGGATAAGGATAGTCCCTTGGTAAAATTGTATAGCCAACAAGCCGCCCGTTACAGTTCCCGTGACATCTACGGTAGCTCCAGCACAGACATCTATAGGGTTACCCGCAGTGGAAGATCCGATATTCTGGCCATCAATAGCTACTGTATTACATTGACTTTTAAGGGTTGATGAAAAGCATAAAATACAGAGAAAAATAAGGCAAGAAAATAAATTAGTAATTTTCATGATTTGGATTTTTAGAATATTTATATTGTTTTGATGTTGGTATTATTAGGCAATTAGATAATTGGTATTGAGTGAAATGATATTCTGTAAAAAAGCTTCGCGGACAATCCCCGCCACATTCTTTACATTGAGCTTGGTCATAATGCTATGCCTATGAGACTTCACTGTCTCAAAACTGAGATAAAGTTGTTGTGCTATTTCCTTAGTAGAATATTCTTGAGTAATGAGTCGTATAATCTCTTGCTCACGAGAAGTGAGAAGGTTCTTAGTGGAGTGGAATTGTGTTGTTTTCATAATCAGGGCATTACTTGCAATTAAAAAATTAATCAGATGGTAATGCAAAGATATGAGGAGTTCCTATTGATAGAACCACATGATGATGTGGTGCTTAGTGTATTAATTTCACTTAGTCTATGGTTCAATTTTTATGGACTTTTGGATTTCAATTAGCTGTAATTACTAATCGACTTTCTTCTATGTACAGCAGGAGATTACTCGGCTCGTGCCTCGCTCGCAATGAAAAAAAAATAGCTTAGCTATCCAAGTATTTTTGTTACTCTATTTTGTGATTGCAAAAAGTAAGATTGAAAGCATAGTTCTAAATACGTATCGATTACACCGACTAATAAGAACTTATTATATTTGTTACAAACGAAAAAGCTTATGCCTGCTAAAGCAAAAACTGTAAAAGAATATATCGACAACCTTCCTGATGACAGAAAGAAAGTCATAAAAAAACTTAGGACGATTATAAAAAAGAATCTACCTAAAGGATTCAAAGAAGTGATAAGTTATGGTATGATCGGCTACGTTGTACCCCACTCTATTTATCCTGATGGCTACCATTGCAGCCCTGAGTTACCGCTACCATTTATGAGCATGGCCTCTCAGAAGAATTTTGTAGCTGTCTATCATATGGGCATATATGCTGATGCAAAATTGATGAAGTGGTTTACCGCAGAATATCCGAAGTATGTCTCTACTAAGCTCGACATGGGTAAGAGTTGCATCCGATTCAAAAAAATGGATACGATTCCTTACGATCTCATCGGTGAGCTAAGTACTAAGATGACAACGGATGATTGGATTAAGTTGTATGAGAAAAATATTAAAAGGTAGTAAGGAGTTATGAGTTATGAGTTATGAGTTATCAGTTATGAGTTAGGAGTGATGAGTTAGGAGTGATGAGTTAATCTAATTTTTCATCTTGAGTGAGGTACGAGTCGAAAGATCTCCGTTATAGAATCACAATAAGCCAATAAAGTGAAGGAAAGTAAGATGATAAGTGAATGCTTTATTTTTTATATTGAATGAGGCACGAGTCGAAAGGTCTACGTTATATAATGATAAGAAGTCATTAGTATTTCAAGGTTTAGTTAATAAAAAAAACATCTTGACCAAAGGAAAAAGATCTATTAATATGTAGTGATTATCTTCATTTTTAATATCAAGAATAGGATCAACTGATTATTCTTCTATTAATAGATGTCTCCTATCCTCGACATGAAAAAAAAAAAACTAAAAAGTTACATCTTTAGTAATCTTCTTACCATCTCTTTCCACGATGACCTTGACTGTTTCTCCTGGATTAAATACTCCGAGAGCTTTCATGTAACTCATCATATCTACGATCTTGAGATCTCCCATTTCTTTGACGATATCCCCTTTGATGATACCAGCATTAGATGCAGGACGGTCTTCTCTCACGCCATCGATACGCATTCCTTTTCCATCAAAAAGGTAATCTGGTATAACACCTAATGTGACTTTAAAATCAGGAGCAACCTCTGATTCGTCTTTGGTTTTGACGTAAGTCAACTTACCTTTCTTATCTGCGATAGTGATGACTTGTGATATATAACTTATTATATCTCCTAATCCTTCAAAATTGATTTTCTCTACATCATCAGAAGGTCTGTGATAATCTTCATGTTGCCCTGTGAAGAAGTGTAAGACAGGAATACCTTCGAGATAAAAAGAAGTATGATCAGATGGACCTACACCAGATTCTTGTATTGAATATTTGAATTTCGGTTTCTTAATAGAGTGTATGATCTTATTCCAGACAGGTGTTGTCCCTACTCCATAAATAGCCAATTGTCGATCTTCATTTAATCGACCAACCATGTCCATATTTACCATAAAATTAAAATCGACTAAGTCTATAGGGCTGTTATCTACAAAGTAATTACTGCCCCATAATCCCTTCTCCTCTCCTGAGAATGCGATATACAATATGTTACTGTTGATAGGATACGTATTAAAATATTCTGCTAATGCCATCATAGCAGCTACTCCCGATGCGTTATCGTCAGCACCATTATGGATTGCAGGTGGGCCTGTATATAAAGAACCCTCTGGCCCGTAACCTAAGTGATCATAATGTGCACCTATAATTATAGTATGATTCGCATTATTATTTTTATATCCTATGACATTTCTTCCTATGATAACGGGGTCATTAGGATTAACCTCAGTCTCATGTGGATTAGACTTTATACGCTTCTGGAAGAACTGATAGAATGATTCCTCTATGTCCATTATACCCTCAAGTCCTATCTCCTTATATCTACCGACAATATATTCCGCTGCTTTTCTCTCCCCTTCTGTTCCTGTCTCACGACCTTCCAACTCATCAGAAGATAGATAGGTCACATCAGCTACGACATCTGTAAGAATCTGAGAATCCAAAGGAACAATCTGTGTCGATTTACATGATAGTAAGCATGTGAATGTAATAAGAAGTACTAATTTTAATATGTTTGTCATCGTTTTGGTATTACTCTTAAACTAAACTATATTTTCGACCATGAAATTAACTAAAGTATTATTCCTCTCAGTCATCCTAATGTCATTTTACATGTGTAAAAATGATGGACATACTCACAAGGACGGTTCAAGTCACAGTCATTCTCAAGAAAAACTCAGTGAGGGTCAAGCTCATGAAGGTGATCATGAACACGTACATGCCCATGGAGAAGGCGATCACAGTCATGGAGCACATGGTCACGGAGCTACAGCTACAGCTCCTAAGCTGATGGAAGGAAAGGTTAAGTACGAAAAAGAAAAACATCTTAAAAATGTCAAGCAATTGACCTTCGGCGGTGACAATGCAGAAGCATATTGGAGTTTTGATGACAAATACCTTGTCTTCCAAGCTAATGTACCGAAATGGGGTGTCGAATGTGATCAGATATACTATATGGATCCGTCCAAAGAAATGACCGCTGAGACGACCCATCCTCTACTAAGTACTGGAGATGGAAGAACGACATGTTCGTATTTTCTACCTGGCAACAAAGAGATCATCTATGCATCTACACACCTCGTAGACAAAGCTTGCCCGCCGACACCAGAGAGAAGATCGGATGGTAAATACGTGTGGCCTATCTATGAGTCATTCGACATATTTACTGCTGGCCTTGACGGCAAAATCAAAAAACAACTGACCGATACACCTGGCTATGATGCAGAGCCGACCGTAAGTCCAAAAGGTGATCTTATCGTATTTACATCTCTAAGATCTGGAGACTTAGAACTCTACACTATGAACATAGATGGCAGTGATGTCAAGCAAGTCACAACGGGTTTAGGCTATGATGGTGGAGCATTCTTCTCGCCTGATGGCACTAAGCTTATATTCAGGTCATCGAGGCCTCAGACAGATGCTGATATTAAGGAATATAAAGACTTACTTAAAGAAGGACTTGTCAAACCTACCGATATGGAATTATATGTATGTGATGTAGACGGCAGTAATCTCAAAAAAATCACAGATCTCGGAAATGCGAATTGGGCACCATTCTTTCACCCTTCTGGTGAGAAAGTAATATTCGCAAGTAACCACAACTCTAAGAGAGGATTTCCGTTTAATTTATTTATGATTAATGTAGATGGTACGGGTTTAGAGCAGATCACATATGATGATACATTCGATTCATTCCCTATGTTTTCTTTTGATGGTAAGAAATTGGTTTTTGCTTCTAATCGAAATAATGGTGGTACAAGAGACACTAATCTATTTATTGCAGATTGGGTGGAGTAAGTGAGGAGTGGGGAGTTATGAGTTATGAGTTATGAGTTATGAGTTATGAGTTATGAGTTATGAGTTATGAGTTATGAGTTATGAGTTATGAGTTATGAGTTATGAGTTATGAGTTATGAGTTATGAGTTATGAGTTAT